>Ga0209080_1000013_pt1 | contig 142572 bp, 110 predicted proteins | sample JNZ110809AmetaG_FD_184123 | JGI IMG/M metagenome (GOLD analysis project Ga0209080, IMG submission 184123) | Hot spring microbial communities from Jinze hot spring, China to study Microbial Dark Matter (Phase II) - JNZ 110809A (SPAdes) (version 3) ...
TCGTATGAGTAAACTACAACCTCGTCCCTTGGCATTAGTGGGATATTGAAAGCTCCATCACCACGCTCAAGCGCCTCGAGGTCAATCGGGATAATTTGGCGAATTCCATTCCCATTGTCCCTTTTCAACTCGGCTCGTTTCAAGTAGGCATTTGGCAATGTGCCACCGACACGGAAAATAAAGTCCTTTAGTGTGAGACCTTCAGTGCATTCATAAACTCCGGGGCGCCTGACGGCGCCGGTGATTGTCACTTGCGGCGTCAATTGAACTTGGTCAAATGAATAAATTATGACCTCATCCCGTTCTTTTAGCTCGCAATTTGCATTCCCATCCCCGCTAAGTGCAGCTTCAAGGTCAAAGGCGATGATTTGCCTCAATCCATTGCCATTATCCCTTAGAATCTCCGCTCTTTTCTTGTAGACTCCATCTGGTGGCAATCCATCAGCCCTTTCAATTAAATCCTTCACTCTCATGCCCTCATACCATTCGTATACTCCGGGGCGATTTACTCTCCCATTTATGGTAACTATGCGCCTCATTTCTGGAAGAACTTGCAGCACAAGCACTTCATCCCCATCCTGCATCAATACATTTTGTTCCGGCTTCGGATCCGCAAAGAGCTCGCTTACCAGGATATCTTGAATCAGCCTCCTTTGATTGTTCACCGTCCTGTGCACTCTCACTCGCCCAAGATACGCACTTGGCAAAATCCCACCTGCAAGCTCAATAACATCCCTTAATCTCTCACCGCCAATAATTTCGTAAATTGCGGGGCGTTTCACCTCTCCTTTAACTGTTACTGTTGAACCCACAACCGGGACATGGACGACATCACCCTCCTCAAGCGGGACATCGCCACTTTTATCCCCTTTTGTGAGGAAATCATAAAAGTCAATTGTTTTGACAACCTTCCCACCTCTTATGAGCTGGATTTTCCTAAAGCTGCCTCTTTTTGTTATCCCTCCTGCCATTGCAAGCGCATTGAAAACTGTTGAGAGCGGGCTCATTAGATACGGTCCTGGGCGCGCAACTTCTCCCGTGACATTAATTTGAATTGAGCGGAGTTTCACCAAGCGAACGCTTACTTCAACTCCAACGAAAAGTTTGCCAAGTATTCGCTTTGCCTCATTTTCAAACTCTCGTATTGTCAGTCCTACAGCTGCCATTTTCCTTCCCGCCGGAAGTTGGACATTGCCTTCGGGATCAACCTCAAGGTTAATGACCTCGGGAAGCATTACTGAACTCCAGTAACGCAATTCAATCACATCGCCGACCCCAATTCGGTATGTTGGTGGGACTGGTGTTAAAGGTGGGAGCAGCACATTTTGGTTTGCAAAGTATGAAGAACCAAACGGCTCAATTGCCTCCTCTGTCGTTGGCGCTGTTGTGGGGGCTACTGGAGGTATAGCTGCCTGGGTAGCCGGCACCAAGGTAGGTGGTTCTTGATATGGCAATTCAATCAAATGGACTTCGTCAATTAAAGCATCGGCTGTTGTATTTGGCTTGATTCGAAAGCCAAACCGCATAAATGATGCATCATCGGGGGCTTGTATGCTCCTCGCTACGCTTTGGTATACGCCAATGTTTTGGGATGCCTCAGGGAGTGATAGGACTGTTTCCTTGCCTGATGGCATAAAGGCGATGAACAGCTGTAAAGCCTCAGGGTCGCTTTGAAAAAGCACCCTGACAAATGCCGAAATTGTGTAAACAGAGCGGGGTTGCACACGCACCTCTTGGTAAAATCCAACTGGCGCTGCTCCCATTGCCACTGGTGCATTCGCAAACAATCTTATCGCAAATCTTCCACCCTTTGGATCGGCTACTATTTTTACACCGCTTGTGGGGGTCGTCGGCGACGTGAGCATCCACCCGATTGGATTGCCGACTGCGTCAGTTTCCTCAAATGATGGGTTGCGAAGTTCAACTACTTGTAGCGCTCCTCTCGGCACAATTGTGCCTTGTATTCCGCCCTGATCTTGCGGTTTATCCTGTGCGGAACAATAATGCCACCCAACAAATACAGCCACTAACACCCCTATAGCCATTTCTTTCCAACGATGAGTCATTTTTGATCGCCCTCCAAATTGCCGCCTTCTTGGCTTTGCATTGACGGGTGCGTTAGACTTAGCGCCCTTGCTCTAACCGAATGCATTGCGAGGGATATTAACACACCCAAAAGGAGCGCTGTAAGTCCACCAAGAATAGCGTTAAGCCTGATGCTCGGTTTGGCATGCTTATAAGGTGGCGTTGCCCTGTCAAGCACTTCAACCTCTATACCTTCGTATTTTTCCATCATTTGGGCGCGCAGCAGCTGATCCATGAGCAGTTTGTATGCATTCTCAGTTATCTCAAATTCAACCCTCTGTCGGCGCCACTTATCCATTGACGAGGTGAGGTTATTAAGTTCGCCCTCAGTTTGCTTAAGCATGCGTTTTAAAGCATTTGCACGAGCGCTTGCAGCTGCGTATTGCGCTTGGAGTTCAGCAAGCCCAGGTGCAATTTGTTCCTTTGTGCTTTCGCTCCATCGCTGTATTTCCTTCTCAAGTTGTTGGCGAGCTTCAGCTACCCGTCCCTTCTGCTCACGAACAAGTGGATGTTCCTCGCCATACTTTAATCGCAGGCTGGCGTAGGTAAACTCCTCTTGCTGCAGTCTTTCCTTGAGTTTATCCAACACGGGTGTCAGACCTTGCTTGACCTGCAGATTAAGGAGTTTTGAGAGGCGTTCTAATTGAGCAATGCTTGCATTGGCTTCGGCCTCGGCTTTTGTCACTTCTACCGAAAGTTGAGCGTATTTATCAACCAATTTGCCAACCGAACCATCAAGCAGCGTAGCAGCAGTTGGTGTTGGAAGATTTGGCAAAAAAGACATGTGCTCATAAGTGCTTTTTACCTCTCTCAAACGCTGCTCAATAAACTCACGATATACTCTTGAGCGAGCCACTCTCGTTGTTTTGATGAAATCACGAAGCGCCTCAACATACTCATTTGCAACCTTTGCCACTAACTGCCTTACTTTTTCGTCATTTTTGCCGTAGTCAAACCCGCGGGCATGTCTTGATCGCCATACCGGGAATCTCGGTGTGCCCTGTAGGTTTACAGTTATTTTCACCGTCGGGTCTTTAACAGATACCTTAGTTGCGCTCTGAAGGCTTTCAAGTGCCTTATCAATGATGTCGGCGTTGAAGTAATCCACTAACCCAGTTTTTTGCACCACTCTCTCCCTGATGCATCTGCTTTCAAGCACTGCCTTGTATAGTTCGGATCTGGGTTGTGTAATGAAGCTGCCGATTAAATCCCCCTGGGCAGCCAAAGCACCAAGTAGCGATTGAAGTTGTGAAGCTGGTGCTAAGGGCATGAGCACAGTTGCAGTTGCCGAATACGTCCGTGGTATAAAGCATGCTGTGATGAACCCACACAGTAGAGCGCCACTGATAGTCACTCCGATGATGAACTTACGGGCATTCCACAGAATGCCACCCACTTCAAACAAGTCCACTTCTCCTTCATCCCAACGCTCCTCAACTGTGTTCCTCACTTCACACACTCCTCGCTTTCTCGCAACCTACACTGCAATCCGTCAGCTCGTTTAGCTACACTTAATTATAGCGCATCCCTGCAAGCAGCACCCGAAGCCAAGGTGAGCGGTTATGAATGGGGTATTTCGTCCTCACGATGAGCCAATGAAGATTTTTGGGGCAGCATGTCGTTCGCTTGGCATTTATTTGGGCACATTGCAATTTGAGCAATTCAAGATGCTGCTTGAGATGCTCCTTGATTGGAATGAGCGCATGAGCCTGACCGGCATAACAGAGCCTTCAAGGGTCGTGATTGAACATTTTGTTGACTCGCTTGCCCCAATTGCATATGGGTTGCTTTGCGATGGCATGAGCATCATTGATGTTGGAACGGGTGCTGGCTTTCCCGGCTTGCCAATTGCGATTGCCCTCCCAAATGCCCTTGTCGCCCTTTTGGATGCTTCGCTGAAGAAGATGACATACCTCAATGCAGTTAAGGAGGGCATCGGCTTATCCAATGTTGAACTTCTTCTTGGGCGCGCAGAGCAGTTAGCTCGCGCGCCTGAGCATCGTGAGGCATACGATGTTGCAGTTGCGAGAGCTTTTGGGAGGTTAGATATTGTGCTTGAGTGCTGTATGCCATTTGTGAGGGTTGGTGGGCGAACGATAGCATATAAAGGTCCAAATGTCTTCAACGAATTGAGCTTTGGTGAGAAAGCGGCAATAGAGTTTGGCGGTGCAGTGAGAGATGTGATTGAGTTCTTGCTCCCGACAACAAACATCAAGCGGACACTCGTTGTGGTTGAGAAGGTAAAGCCAACGCCACTTCGCTATCCGAGAAGAGCTGGCATACCACAGAAACGCCCAATCGCAAATTTGCTCAAGTGAGAAGCCGTAAGCCCTTGCTGCGGCTCCGTTCGCCATAACCTAACCATCAAAGCCACACAACTTCGTTTGAAGCTGAGCTTTGGCAAATCGCGATTGTGACCTTGAGCACCTCTTTGCCCCATCTCAAGTCGGGTTCTGCGCTTTTACCCTCACGCACGCATTCAACGAAATACGCGTCCTCAGCGAGTATCGGATTTACGCCGCTCGGCGTTATTCGTTGCACCTCCTGTTCGGAACGCAACTTCACAAGCACAGTTCCATCCCCTTCAACCATAGCTGTCCCAGCAGATCCCACGATGCCGAAGCATGCGCCGCCAATGGATGCGATGAAGCTATCGCCAACAACGCCTGTGCCGCCATTTGCGAATGTGAGTATTGCCCAGACATCGTTTTCAACTTGAGTTCCAACCATAGCAGTTCGCCCATACACGCATTTCACAGCCCCGCCAACCCACATAAGCCAATCAACATCGTGCGTGCTAAAGTCAATTGCGATCCCGCCGCTGAACTTCGGGTCGCCATACCAATCCCTCGGAGTCCAAGGCATAAAGCGCCTTATCCATGCAGTGACGAGTTCTCCCAACTCGCCACTCGCAAATCTCCCCCTCACTTCGGAGAAGGTCGGATAAAAGCGGAGCACATATCCGATCATGTTTATCACACCGGATTTCGTCACAGCTTCAACCATTGCCTCGGCATCCTCAATCGTGTTTGCGATTGGCTTCTCGCAGAATATGTGCTTCCCAGCCGCCGCAGCGTCCATGACTGGCTCCTTGTGGGCGTAGTCCGGAGTGCAAACCCACACAGCATCAACATCCGTGGAAAGCAGATCACGATGGTCTTTGAATGCTGCGGCGTTCAACTCATCTGCAAGTGCCTTTGCCCTGCTCTCATCAACATCGCATACCGCAACGATTTCAACTCCCTCTATTTGGCGCAACTGCATTGCATGAGCCCTCCCCATACCTCCTGCACCTATAATTCCGACTCTCACATCGCTCACCTCCATCACAGCTCGTAGAACTGACAGTAGGCTTATCGTGTGCCAACTTGACATGCACAGCTTTGCATTCGCTCTCTTTGATTTAGCGACAAGGTATCCGGTGGGGTTTAAGACCCACCTACTTGGCAAGCCGATGCGCTGCCTTTCATTGCAAGCCGAATGCCCGCGCCCTCAAAATTCTGTTACGCCAGTGAAGTTAAAGCTGCTTATCTTGATTGCCGGTGCGACTACTCCACCGCAAAGCTTTCTCGTGTTGGAGATCGCTTCAATGTTTGAAAGCGCCTTTAGTATGCTCTCAGTGAAGCGCAAGTTGCGCACAGCAGATTTTATTTTTCCACCCCGTATGAGGAAAGTCCCGTCCCTCGTCATGCCGGTGATGATTGTGAGCTTTGGGTGAACGACATTCGTGTAATGGAAGCGAGTGACGAGCAAACCGCAATCCGTTGACTCAATCATCCGCTCAATGCTCTCCTCACCGCAGTCCATGAACAGGTTGGTTGGATATGGTCCATATGGGTTTGGTTGTGGCAATGCGTGCCCTGTTGATTCCGTCGCATCAATTGCTGCCGTGTAAGTATCGTAGACTACAGCTTTCGCTATACCCTTTTCAATCAGGACAACCCTTCGCTTCGGCACACCCTCATAGTCAAACGGTTGCGGCAATCCCTCATCGCTCAAGCCATCATCGTAAATGGTTACAGCCTCACTGGCTATGCGTTCGCCAAACCTATTGCACATGAAGCTATAGCCCTCGTGAACTGCCTTTGCTCCGAGCCCGCAGTATGCGAGCATCATCAGCAAGTCAGCCACAGCCTCTTCCTCAAGGATGACCGTATATTCTTTCGGTTCAACCTCAATCGGGTTTTTGCTCATCAGCGCTTTTTGCAATGCTCGTTCCGCAACCTTAGCCGCATCAATTCGTGTGATGTCAACCGCCATTTGTGATGCGTATCCATACCCGCCGTCAGCGTTGATGACGGTGTGTATGCTTACCAGTGTTGAGATGAACATAGCTCGCACGCCATTTGAGTTGCCGACAGCAAGCAACCGCTTACTTGTGCTGATTGCACCAGAGGCATCAGCGCTATGCAGCTCGGCAGCCTTTATGATGTGAGACGCCAATTCGGCTCGCAGCGCCGGCGATGCATTTGCGGTTGCCTCAGAATGCGCATTAACCTGTGGTATTGGATGTGGTGTTGGCAATCCCGGGAAGTTTGGCAGCTCGCGCTGTGCCGAGGCAATTGATGTTGCCCTTACAACGACATCCCTTATAGCGTCGTCATCAATTTGATTCGTTGAAGCCCCGCCAACCCTTTTCCCGATGACGGCGCGCACACTCACGGTGCAGTTTGCATCAGCCATGTTTTGATGAATCTGGTTTGAGGCAAATCTCGTCAACCCGCCACACATTGCCTCTATGACAACCTCGGTCTCATCAGCTGGTGAGAGGGACAAAGTTTTATCAATGAGCTCAAGGGCGAATGCTTCGTCTATCCAATCACTGTAACGCATCGCCCACACCTCCCGATAGCGCAGGAGGGTCTTCCTTCCCCTTAACCTGCTCAACTCGCTTTTGGAGTGGACAGCCACCGTTAATGTTAAGGTTGATGCACCGGCATGTAACTGGCACATTGAGCCATTGCTTTTCGGTTACTCCCATAGGCGTCATAATGGCATTGTAAAGGGGAGGCAACTTTTGTTTGGGGCGGGAAGTGTCAGTGCGTGGTGCGTATCTTCAATTGCTTTGCTGCTCAGGTTGGGAAGCAGTATGGGGGTGATCTTACGATGCCTATAAGGGTTGGCTTCGTTGGAGTTGGTGGGGTGGCGAGGGGACATCAAAATCGCGTGCGCGCCATTGAAGGTGTGGAAATAGTGGCACATTGCGACTTGATGCCCGAGAGGGTTGATGCAGCAGTATTTGAGTTTGGAGGGAGAGGCTATTTGAGCTTTGATGAGATGCTCGCAAACGAGAAGCTGGACGCGCTTTACATCTGCATACCGCCATACGCGCACGGCGAGATTGAATTGAAAGCCGCCGAAGCCGGTATTCACATGTTCATTGAAAAGCCAATAGCCCTCTCGCTTGAAGTCGCCGAGAGAGTTGCGGAGGCTTTGGATAGGAGCGGTGTCATTTGCAGCGTCGGATATCAATTGCGCTATCATGAGTTGATACCGCGAATTCAGGAGGAGATTGCGAATGGACCTGTGCTGTTATACTGTGCGCGCTATTATTGCCCCATGCCACCGGGTGGCAAACCTTGGTGGCACAGAAAGAGCATGTCCGGCGGGCAGACGGTTGAGCAGACGACGCATCTGATTGACCTTGCAAGGTATCTTGTTGGGGAGATAAGCGAAGTTTACGCTCATGCAGCGATGCGCTATTACAAACGCACACCGATGAATGATGTTGAGGATGTGACAGCTGTCCTTTTCAAGTTTGAGAACGGCGCTTTTGGAACGCTCGCTTCAACAACTGTGATGGAGACTGGTTGGCATGTGGAGGTTGATATTGTGGTTCCCAAGCGCCGAATCGAACTCATGGGTGACATGGTGCGAATAAGGGATGGCGGCGTTGAAGAAATAAGGGCGCAAAGTGATTGGCATGGCGAGGTTGACAGGGCGTTCATTGAAGCGGTGCGAACTGGCGATGCTTCACTTATACGATCAAGCTATCGTGACGCAATGCGCACGCTCGCTGTTACGCTCGCTGTGAATGAATCAGCTGAGAAGGGAGAAGCCGTTAGGGTAAAAATTTAGAGCCATGTGAAAAGCTGTGGCGTGCTGATGCTTTGAGCTTTATCGCTGAATGGCTTTTGCAGCGCCTTTGTGGAGGGAGAGATTGTTGCTATATCGCCTTTGACATTGAATGCGTTGGATTCGCGGTCGGTGGGATCAACAGCAAAAGCTTACGGTGGGGAGGATGAGGGAGAGTGCCGGAGTTAGCCTGTTTGAATGGGCGCATAATGCCGATAAGCGAGGCTAAGATACCGGTTGAGGATAGAGGGTTACAATTTGGCGACAGCGTTTATGAGGTCATCCGGGCTTATTCTGGTCACCTGTGGTTGCTTGATAGGCACATGGAGAGGTTAAGGACGAGCCTTGAAGCGCTTGATTTCGTTGGGGTTGACTTGAGCGAAGTTGAAGCCCAGATCAAAGCGGTGTTGCAGCGAAGTGGCATTAGTGACGCAATTGTGTATCTCCAAATAACTCGTGGGGTTGCACCGAGGATGCACGCCATACCTCGCAACATAACTCCCAACATCATCATAACGGTGAGGCATGTTCAGCCGATCCCAGAGGAGCTTTATGTGACTGGAGTGAAGGCAGTTCTTGTTGAGGAGACGCGGTGGGCAAGGAGAGATATAAAGGCGACGAATTTGCTCCCCAACATACTCGCATACAATGAGGCGAGAAAGCGAGGCGCATTTGAAGCCATCTTCGTTGATCAAGCTGATGGGATGGTTACTGAAGGGAGCCACACAAATGTGTTTGCTGTGATTAATGGCGTTCTCAGAACGCCTCCAGCTGACCACCGCATACTGCCCGGGGTTACAAGGGAATTCGTCCTTGAGCTCGCTGCAAGGGAAGGCATTAATGTGGATGTCTCCCCGTTACCCGTCTCCGAGCTAAATGAGGCTGAGGAAATTTTCCTCACTGGCACGCTGACCGAGATACTGGGGGTCACATTGCTTGAGAACAGGATGGTAGGCACCGGCACAGTTGGGACAATCACGAAGAGATTGCACAGCGCATTCCGGGAGGAAATCAGAAAGGCGATTGAATCTGCGGCATAAGTCATGTGTTGTAGAAATTCCCAATGGCGTGTCACCTCTAAAAGGCAAGTCTCCATTCGCTTTGAAGGATGGGGTGATAAGGATGGAAGTCATAACGAGCGTCTCTGAGATGCAGAGCCGTGCGGCAAAGTTGCGCAGCGATGGTAAGGTGATAGGCTTTGTCCCGACGATGGGTTACTTCCATGAGGGTCATTTATCGCTGATGCGCAGGGCGAGGTCCGAATGTGACATCGTCGTCGTTAGCATATTCGTCAATCCCATTCAATTCGTTCCGGGTGAGGATTATGAGCGCTACCCGAGGGATGTTGAACGCGACTTGAGGATGGCTGAGGGAGTCGGAGTTGACATAGTCTTTCATCCGAGCGTTGAGGAGATGTATCCAGAAGGCTATGCCACTTATGTGAATGTTGAGAGGCTGACAGAGGGATTATGCGGTGCGTTTAGACCCGGACACTTTCGCGGTGTGACGACGGTTGTCGCTAAGCTATTCAACATTGTAATGCCGCACAGGGCTTACTTTGGAGAGAAGGATTACCAACAGCTCGTGGTCATAAAGCGCATGGTCAGGGACTTGAACTTCCCGATTGAGATAGTTCCATGCCCAACTGTGCGAGAAGAGGATGGGCTTGCGATGAGCTCAAGGAATGTTTACTTGCTGCCCGATGAGAGGAAAGCTGCGCTCTCGCTTTCTCGCGGTTTGATGGCTGCGCAGAAAATGTTCATGAGCGGTGAGAGGGATGCAGCTACGCTGAAGCGCATTGTTGAGGAGCATTTGCGTTCATCGGAACTTGTGCGCCCTCAGTATGTTGAGGTTGTAGATGCCGAAACGCTTGAGCCGATTGAGCGTGTGGAGAGGGACGCGGTAATCGCTGTTGCCGCGTTCGTTGGCAAGGCGCGCTTGATTGATAATGTGGTTTTGAGGGTGCCGCGTTAGCTCCGCACCTGTGAATTCGGGAAGGAACCGCATGTTGCCTGTGGATTCGGGAATAGTTAATGTGCGTATCGGGGTGATGTGTCTTGATGCGCACGATGCTCAAGTCAAAGATACATTGCGCAACCGTAACTGAGACCAACTTGAACTACGAAGGTTCGCTCACGATTGATGCAAGCTTGATGGAAGCTGCCGACCTGCTACCTAACGAACAGGTTGATGTGCTTAACCTGAACAACGGTGAGAGGTTCACGACCTATATCATTGAAGGTGAGCGAGGCAGCGGAACCGTTTGTGTTAATGGCGCCGCAGCGAGGTTAGCTCAGAGAGGCGATAAGGTCATCATCCTATCGTATGTGTTGGTGAGCGAAGAGGAGTTGCAGGCGCACCGTGTGCGCGTGGTCTTCGTCAATGAGCGCAACGAGGTAACAAATGTGCGTGAGGAAGTTTGTTGTCAGTGAGTGCATTAGCTCATTCATGCAAGCATGGGGGTGGTGGAGGAGATGGTGGCTAAGTTTCCCGAAGGATTCATATGGGGCGTTGCAACATCGTCATATCAAATTGAAGGTGCTTGGAATGAGGACGGAAAGGGGCTTTCAATATGGGACGCTTTCTCCCACACCAAGGGCAAGATACTTGATGGCACCACTGGCGATGTTGCTTGCGACCACTATCACCGTTGGCGTGAAGATGTTGAGTTGATGAGGGAGTTGGGGATAAGGGCTTATCGTTTCTCAATCGCTTGGGCGCGCGTTTTGCCAGATGGTAAGGGGAAGGTGAATGGCAAGGGGCTTGACTTTTACAGCCGCTTGGTTGATGCCCTGCTTGAGAGCGGGATAATACCGTTTATCACGCTCTATCATTGGGACTTGCCGCAGGCACTCCAAGATGAGGGTGGATGGGCGAATAGGGATGTGGCATTTTACTTTGCCGAGTATACTTCGGTCGTTGCCAAGCACCTTGGAGACAGAGTCAAGCACTGGATAACGCACAACGAACCTTGGGTGGTAGCATGGATTGGCTATGGCTTTGGAAATCATGCCCCAGGGATACGGAATTACAGGGTGGCACTTCAGGTTTCGCATCACTTGCTATTGTCACATGGTCTCGCTGTGGAGTTGCTGCGCGATTTGTGCGGCAACGATGCCGAAGTCGGGATAACGCTTAACCTATCTCCAGTGCACCCTGCAAGCGATAGGGAAGAGGACATCGCTGCAGCGATGCGCCACGATGGTTTTCTCAATCGTTGGTTCTTGGATCCGCTGTTTGTGGGAGCATACCCGAGTGATATGGTTGAGCTTTATGGTGAACTCATGCCGAGCGTTCGGGCTGGAGATATGGCTATCATTGGGAGGCGAATTGATTTTCTCGGCGTGAACTATTACTCGCGCAGTGTCGTTGCGCATGATGAGGGTTCAAAGCCGTTGAAGACGAGAGGTGTCAGAGTGGAAGGGGCAGAGTATACCGAGATGGGCTGGGAAGTTTACCCGAACGGGCTTTACGAATTGCTTATGCGTTTGCATGGGGAATATCGTGTGCCCCGAATTTATATCACCGAGAATGGCGCAGCCTACGCAGATGAGGTTTCTTCAGATGGGAAAGTCCACGATGAGAAGCGCATAAACTACCTGCGCCAACACATCCTGAGCGCTCATAAAGCCATACTTGATGGTGTAAACCTCGCTGGCTATTTTGTGTGGTCGCTGATGGATAACTTTGAATGGGCTTACGGATATACCAAACGGTTCGGGATCGTATTTGTTGACTTTGAGACACAAAGGCGCATCGTTAAGGACAGCGGGCATTGGTATAGCCAAGTTGTAAGTTGCAATGGCGTTGCGGTATGACACGACACCCTCTGTCGCGAATTTGTAACTCCCATGAGAGGAGGATGAGAGATGGATCCAGTTATACCTGCGAGGGGTTTGAAAGGCGTCGTCGTTGATACGACTAAGCTGTGTCTAATTGATGCCGAAAGGGGGGTGCTCATCTATCGCGGCTACGATATTCACGACCTTGCCACACACTCAAATTTTGAGGAAGTCACCTATCTGCTGCTTCATGGCAGGCTCCCAACAAAGCAGGAGTATGAGCAGTTTTGCGAACAGTTGCGCCAAAGCCGCAGTGTGCCCGATGTTGTAGCGAGAATAATTGAGCATATAAAGGATGCGCCACCGATGGATGTTCTTCGGACGGCAGTTTCTGCGCTTGGTGCTGTTGATCCAGATGCTCGCGATAACTCATTGGAGGCGACACTCCAAAAAGGTGTGAGGTTAATTTCACAACTACCGACAATAGTAGCCATGCACGAGCGCTTGAGGAAGGGGCTTAAGCCAGTTAAGCCAAATCCCGAACTGTCTCATGCTTCCAACTTCCTTTACATGATGCGCGGCGATGTGCCGACCGAGGAGGAAGCAAAGGCGATTGATTTGGATTTGTTGTTACATGCTGAGCATAGTTCAAATGCATCAGCATTTGCAGTGCGTGTAGCTGCCTCAACGCTTTCCGATATACATGCGGCAGTTGTGGCAGGTATTGCGACCCTGAAAGGACCGTTACATGGTGGTGCTGCTGAGGCAGTTGCAGATATGGCTTTAGAAGTTGGCTCTCCAGAGAGGGCTTATGAGTATGTCCGACAAAAGCTGGCAAAAAAGGAAAGGATAATGGGATTTGGACACAGGGTTTACAGGACGGAGGATCCGAGGGCAAGGCATATGAGGGAACTTGCAAAGGTGCTCAGTGAGAAGCATGGCGATAAGCGTATTCTTGAAATTTTGCTTGCAATTGAGGAGGCAATGAAACCGTTACAGAGCAAGGGCATCCATGTTAATGTTGACTTTTATTGCGGTTGCATTTACCACTTCCTTGGCATACCAAAGGATATGTATGTCTGCATGTTTGCTCTTGGGCGGATCGTTGGCTGGGTCGCACATGCGCTTGAGCAGTATTCCAACAATGTTCTGATACGACCCCTGCTTCACTACGATGGTCCAACAAACTTGCGCTACATCCCGATGGACGAACGCTAATGCCCGTTGTGAGTCAAAGAACGGATGGCAAAAGTTTAACACCGAAGGCTATCGCCTTGAAAATCGGGTTTTTGAAGAATTTAGTCCCACATGTTTTGTCCATCTTGCTTCATAAAAAGCTGGACATGCTTGTGAGTGGATCGCATCTTCAAGCAATGAAGTGTCAAAAGATTTTGACGCGATGGGAAGCATGTTTTCTTTGAGATGCAAATTTTGAAATCATGTTAAATTTATCGTGTCAATTAGCCTCATCATTCCCCTCAAGCGCATCTTATAGCCTCAAGGCGATGTCTAACTAAAGTGAAGCATGCTTCCATTGGTGTCGCTATATTAACCGAATTCGGCTGCATGGGGAAATTGGGGACAAATTCGCAAAATTTTCGGATATCTTTCGGGTTTACAATGGCGAACAGCGCGATATAATGGTAACTGGAGATGGCAGCAGGTGTAGAAGGACAGTTGTAAGTGCGAATGTTGCAACGGCTGTTAGTGCTGTCGGAGAAGAAACCCAAACGGGGGGCAAAGCGATGGATAGGAGACAGATAAGGGCTACAGTGACGCGCCTGCTCAACTCGGTTGAGAACAAAACTGAGGAAGAGCAGGAAAAAATAGCGAACTATATAGCATCTTTTAGGACGGCAGCGATAGAGCCTCTCAGCAGGGCGCTCGTTGATGGCGTAAGTTTCCGAAAACGCATGGTAGCAGCAATTTGCCTCGGTAAAATTGGGCATCCAAAGGGTGTTGAACCTTTGATGCGTGCCTTAGTAGACCCGAGTGTGAATGTGCAGCGCGTTGCGGCTGAGGCGCTTGTGGCAATTGGGAAACCAGCTGTGCAACGGCTTATTAAAGGACTTGAACATGAGGATACCCGTATCCGCAAATGGAGTGCTTATATTCTTGGCAGGATCGGGAGTAAAGATGCCGTGCAACCGTTGCTCAAGCGATTGGATAAAGAGCCAACCGAATTGCAGCGCATAATCATAACTGCGCTTGGACAAATAGGCAGCAAACGGGCATTGCCAGCCTTGCTCAACTTGTTTAAGACATCGCCAAATGTGGAGATACAGAAGCATGCGGCTGAAGCACTCGGTATGGTTGGGGATAAGCGAGCGATAGATACACTGATTGAGGGTTTAGAGTCACCAAACTATGAAGTGCGGAAGGCAGCAAGCGAAGCATTGGTGCAAATTGGTGGTGATGCTGTGCTTAGCTTGACAAAGGCATTGAAGCACCCACAGCAATCTGTGCGCAACGCTGCCGCGAAAGCGCTCGGCGAATTGAGGGATAGGCGGGCAGTTAAAGGGCTCATAATGGCGCTAAAGGATAGGAATGTAAGGGTCAGGCAATCCGCCGTTCAGGCTCTCGGTTACATAGGCGATAAGCGGGCATTTAATCAGCTTAGCCGATTGCTCAAGGATCCAAACCACGAGGTGAGATTCAGCGCCGTCAAAGCGTTGGTGAAGGTTGGGGGTCCGATGGCATCATCTTTGCTCAGGAAGGCTCTGAATGATACCGACTGGCTCATTCGTCTGACGGCTGCTCAAGGGCTTGGGCAACTTAAGGATGCAAATGCTGTTGAGTTGCTTTGCGAGGCGTTGAATGACCCAGAGTGGAGCGTGCGTTACCACGCCGCAAAAGCGCTGGGTGAGATACGGGATAAAAGAGGCACTCTCCCGCTTATACGGCTTGTGTTTGATGAGCATCCGCAAGTCAGGCAATCAGCCATTGAAGCGCTCGGCGAGATAGGTGATGAGCGGGCGTTGGATGCGCTAAGGTATGCAGCATCATTTGACATCCCAGAAATTCGTGAAGTGGCAAAGGTTGCGGTGAGCAAAATACTTCATCCAAAGGAGCGCAAGAAACCCCCTCGTAAAATGAAGTGAGGCACATTGCCAAAAGTCATAAGTGCAGCTCCCTCAAATGGACGGCGCAGAAACAGCAACAGATGGATGAGTAAGAGGTGTCATGGATGAGGGTAGTGGCGGTCAACAGGCGTGCAAAGCGCGATTTTGAAATACTTGAGTCATACGAGGCTGGAATTGCTCTCACTGGTAGCGAAGTCAAATCGTTGCGTGCTGGCAGGGTGGACTTGAGTGAGGGCTTTGCAAAGGTTGAAAATGGCGAAGTATGGCTTTATGGTGTCCACATAGCTCCATGGGAAGGGAGCAAACACTTTTCTCCGCCACCCGACAGGAAGCGGAAACTATTGCTCCACAAGCATGAGATAAATCGCCTTATGGGAGCCGTTGCTCAAAAGGGTCTAACACTCATACCATTGCGCATCTACTTCAATGAGCGCGGTTACGCTAAACTGGAGTTAGCTCTCGCAAGGGGCTTGAAGAAACACGACAAGCGCAAAATGTTGATTGAGCGCGAGCTCAAGAGGGAGATAGAAAGGCATCTCAGGGGACGAAGATGAAGGGGCAGCATTGTCTCCTGCATTGGTGGCTTTTAGCGCTCGCAAATGGTTGTGACATTAAGCTGAGGTGGGGAGCAGTTTCGGGCACGGAGGTGAATAGGAATGGGAAAAAGGGAGCACAGTGGTAACCCAACTCATGTGTCCATTGCTTCGGAACGGATGCAAAGGTTGCTGAGGGCGATCCTGAATGTGGCTGAAGGGCGCGATGGGCGGACAAAGCATCTTATGGATGGTGACGATGCACGCATTGCCGCCTATAAGCTCGTTTTCTTCACCACACCGAGTGAATACCGAGAGCTTGCCCCAGCCATAAGGGAGGAGCTTAAAAGGAGGTTTGCCGAAGCCGACGGGGAGTTGCGGAGACGCTATATCCAATTTGCGCTCTATTGGGCTGACTCAATTCATTCGCCAGTTGACCTTGACCATAACCTGACAAGGTTTGAATGGCATGGGGAGGGCGTCCTCACCGAGGAGGAGATTGGAAGCGAGAGGGAAGAAATACTCTCACTGCTCGGCTGGATGCAAGGGCAAGATGAGCGGGTTGCCCGTGAGATCCTTGATTACCTTCGCCAATACGCGTTCAATGTCAACAGCGCTAAGGGAGAAAACCTGTTTCGTGCATGGGCATTGAAGTGGCAGACGGAGAGGGGTAAAGACCCATTTGCCACGCTTACAGATTACATAGCGCACAGGGCTGAATTGTTCTCACGGGGCAATTACTATGTTGAGCAATACTTTGCGAGGCGCTCTGGGAAGACGATAACGCAATTCTTCAATGACTATAGCGAACAGGCAGATGATTGCCGAAAGCTCGGCAGCCTCGGCGGAACGACAAACCCAGTCATAGCAACGCTTGGTGAGGATGACCTTCCAAGGAAGTGGGCACCAGTCAGAAGGCGAATAGCTGAACGGCAGATAAGGGAAAGTTTGGATGACGAATGGGCTGGAACAACATTCACCGAGGAAGTGGTTGTAAATGCGATGCTCGGGCAACGCCCTGTGTTCCTGCTTGAGGGGCTCGGGCGAGTTGCCTTCCAATTGCGCACCGATAAGCACGAGGACATTGATTACCTGCTCAACGAAGCGCCGGAGATATACATGCGGCTGTGTGAGCGCTTGAAGCCAGTTGATGAGATCTTCCTTGAGGATGCCGATGAACTTTATCACCGATTGAGCGATGGGCGAGTCGGGCACTCAAACAATCACTTTAAGGTGTCGGTGACTGGACCAGTTGGGCTTAAGGTGCTGCGCGAGTTCAACGCCGGAAACAACAGGTATGGTGTGCGCCTATACACCAATGCGACTGTGACTCACGACCTATCGCAGATTGCCGCCTCGGTTGACGCTGAGATTGAGGGAATGATGGAATACAAGCGCAAGACAGGTAAACAGCTCGCCGAGGAGGTAACTGAGGGTGGCTCCGTAGTCACATCAATGATGGGGCGCTACTTGGATGCGATGCGTGAGGAACGCCTTGAAGCGATACTGAATGCGCTTGATGAGCCTTTGAGGAGCGAGGTGATGTTAAAGCTTAAGAAGGGAGCGCCATTGAACGACCCGGCTTTGAAGGATGAAAGGGTGCTCGCCGAACTTCGCAGGAAGGGGATTGAGTTCAATCCGGATGAGGAGGAGCAAGCCGTCAAAGGCTTACCGACGCTCATAACGAAGATGGCAATCATTTACGCCGTGAAAAAATATGGTTGGCAACTTGGCAACCGATTGCTTTCGGCATCAAAGCGCAACTTTGAGCAGAACACCGACCTTGAAAATGAAGTTCGCTACTCCACCGACTTCGGTGACATCCAAGCGTTGAGCATCGGGCGTGAGTATAAGCCGAATGAAGAACCGTTAAAGGGCTTTGATTGGGAAACAGCGATGCCGATAAGAGACGAAAGCAACCGCTGGTGGCGCATCTACCAAACCATCTTGAGGATGTATCCCGATGGCGAAAAGCACCTTCGGTTCGATGGCTTCAAACCCGAGGAGTGGATGGAGAAGCGATATAACAAAGCCACATGGCAGCAGTTCACCGATAAGTGGTGGTTGAATTGCAGGCGTGCAAGGATGTGCGTTGAGTTGCTGCAAGGGCGATATGACGGTCAATCGGGCTTTGAGGAATTCGCCAAAGGTTACTACGGACATTTGGGAGATGCAGCGGTTGAAAAGGCTAAGGAGTTCCTGCGCGCTTTCTTCAGCCCGAGCGAGAGAAAAGAACACGGATGGGATTGGTGACCCGATGGTTGAATGATCACAACACCGCGATTGCGCAATTTGACCCCATTGGCTTTGCCGCAATTGGGAACGGCTCACTCTAATAGCCGTTGTTTCGCTCAGCTTGGTAGGATGGGCGCGTTAGCTGATCGCTTTTCTTCTGCAGCACCTTCAACATTCGTCGTCGTGCAGTCCGGCTTGCAGGGGCATGGCGCATCATCATCCTCTCAGAATACAATTGGTTGAGAGGACGATTGATGATCAAACTTGCTGATGTTGCCATCGTCTAATGAAGTGAGCATGTGGTTGTCGCGGCAGCTTGCTGAAGTGGAGGAGCGGTGATCCGGTCACATCGCTGCTTGTCCAAAGAGGGTGAAGAGGGCATTCATCATCCAGCGCGACATTGCAGGATTGGGAGGGTTTGAGTTGAGGACGAGAAGGATGCTAAATTTGAGTCACCTTGATGATGACGAACTCGGTAAGCTCGCCCGTGCCGGTGAAAGAGAAGCTTTTGCTGTTCTCGTCAGGCGGTATCAGGATCGCATCTATAATTTGGCGTATCGTTATGTTGGCAACCATGAGGATGCTTTAGACTTAACCCAAGAGACATTCATCAAAGCTTTCGCGAAGCTGGGTGAGTTCAGGGGCAGGTCAAAGTTTTACACTTGGTTGTATCGCATCGCTGTGAATGTATGCATTGATTTCCGAAGGAGGCGGCACATAAACTCGGTTTACTGGGACGATATAAAGCCGAGCGAGATGGATCCGTTTGAGGTTGATGAATCAGCGGAGCACTACGATGTGCCAAGCGAGGATGGCGACCCGGAAGGGCGAGTGCTTGGCAGCGAACTGAGGATGAAGGTTCGTGAGGCAGTTGAGTCCTTACCGAAGCAACTTAAGGTTGTCCTTCTGTTACGGGAATACGATGGCATGTCATACGAGGAAATTGCTCGCATCGTTGGTTGCAGAGTCGGGACCGTAAAGAGCAGGCTCTTTCAAGCGAGGGAATTGCTCAAGAGAATGCTCGCTCCATACATACGAATTTGATGAAAGGGTGATGAACTATGCGATGGGCATGCGCAAAGGCTCGCAAGTATATGTCACTAATGGTTGATGGTGAAATAACTCAGAGCGCGAGAAAATGGTGTGAGGCTCATATGAGGGAATGCATAGCATGCAGAGCTGAGTGGAGCGCTTTGCAGCTCATATGTGAAGCTATGCGAACACAAGATGGCTCTGAAAGGGTTAAAGCGCCGGTTGATGTGTATGAGTGCATAGCTCCCAAGTTGGCTGAGCTTGAATCGGCTCAAACGGTGACACAGCGTTCGCATCTCAAATGGCTTCCCTTGGGATTCGCGTTTGCACTGACAGTGCTGTTTGGGTTGTGTTGGCTTGGGATAAGGAGCAAGCAGGTGACGATACACGATATAGCGCATAGCGATGTCTTGCCAGTTTATGTGCACGCCCATTTGCTCGGCGCCGAAGAGGCGCAGGCGTTGCCCAGCCCTGTGTTGAGTGCCTCCATAGTTAACTTCGTGTCTTTGCGGTGAGATTCAACGCAGGCGGAAAGTGAAGCTCAATTCAAAGCGATGGTGAAATTGAAGCCGTGAGGGAAATGGTAAAAATCACAGGTGGTATCATGTTTGCTCAAGCAATACTTGCAATGCTTGTGTTAACCCAGACCATCTCTGCATTCTGTGGTGTGCCGTCTGGGAAAGGATGCAAGTTGGATGGTGTTCAGCTTGTGCATGAATGGGCTAAAAAGGGCGTTCCGAGGAGTTACAGCGGCATACAAAAGGCGGTGTTCATTTATGGTGGCAAGGAGAGCGTGTGGGTATGGCGCATATGGCGCGATGCCGCCGGGAGAATGCGCACGGAATTGATTGAGCCGGAAACGGCCAAGGGAAATGTGGTAATCAGTGACGGGAAAACCGTGTGGCACATAGTCGCTGGTGGTAAGGTGGTCATTCAATCGCGCGATGTTTTCAAGGCACCTTGGGATGTGAATATGGAACGGCTTGACCTCCTCCTGCAAAACTACAGGGTAAATGTTCTCGGGAAGGATGAGGTGAGTGAAAGGGAGTGCTATATCATATCGTTTGAGCCATATCATGGCTTCAATCCGTCTCGGAAAGTGTGGCTTGACAGCGGCATTTATATTCCCCTCAAGGTTGAAGATTACAACCCCGATGGCAGCCTCGCGTGGCGAATGGAGTATCAGGAATTCACGCTTAGTGAGCATATATCGCCATCGCTCTTCCAATTGAACCTGCCAAAGGAGAGCAAAGTGGTCAACACAGGTTTCTCAAGGAGAGGTCCGTTTGGGCTTTCCGAGTTACCAACTGATTTGGGATTTACACCGTTGCTCCCGACATGGCTTCCTCCCGGATACATTTTTGACAAAGCGTTCGTAATTGAAATGCCGCCATGGCGTGGTGGAGTGAGTTTGCAGTTGATCTACACCAATGGTTTGGGCGTCATATCCGTTTTTGAGAGCAAGTCAATTAAGGTGAGGGAGCGCCCACAGCAGCATCGGTATGGAAGGCAGCCCATGTTCTTCATGCCACAAGGCATCGTCCACAGGCGTGTGGGCGATGTCAATGTTGTGCTTGTCTCACGCATCTCAAGATCAGTTCTTGAGCGGATGGCGTCGTCAATTACCGCTCCGACTAAGTGAATTAAAGGCATCTGATGCCCTCATGGGGGGCGATGTCATTTGAAGCGCGGTGAAGAAGTAAACTCAAGCAGCCAACAAAGGGTCTATGGCGAACTAATAGGTGAGGTGCTCATCAGGCTCGGAAAGCTGTCAAAGGAAAAGCTTGAAGAGGCTTTGAAGTTGCAAGCCCAAAGCTCGGGAGAGAAAAGGCTCGGTGAGTTGTTAGTTGAGCTCGGTTATTGCACGGAGGAAGATGTTGTTGAGGCTCTCTCAATTCAAACTGGTTTGCCAGTCATCAATCTGCGTGAGGAGAAGATTGACCCAGATGCTATAACGCTCCTCCCACCGGAAGTCGCATACAGGCATATGGTTCTTCCGATTGAGAAGCGAGACTCCGTGTTGCGTGTGGCGGTTGCAGACCCACTTGATGTTGCTGCCGAGGATGCCCTGCGCTTCATCACCGGGTTAAATGTGGAGCCATATCTTGCCTGCCCGAGCGACATAAAGTCCTTAGTTGAGCAGCACTATATGCGCAGGGTGATGCAGGAGAGCCAAGATGAGCAAATTGAAGTGATTGAGGTTGAGGAGGAGATAGGTGACCCGACTCGCCTCGCAAAAGAGGCTCTGGTAATAAGGCTTGTTGATATGCTCATCAGAAATGCAGTCAGAGAAAGAGCCACCGATGTTCACATTGAGCCGTTTGAGCGCACTTTGAGGATACGATACAGGATTGACGGAGTGCTCCATGAAGTCCCACCACCGGCAAAGCGCTTCCATGCAGCCATCGTCTCTCGGATAAAGATCATGTCAAACCTTGACATAACCGAGAGGCGTAAGCCGCAGGATGGGCGCATAAGAATACGCGTGCTCGGCAGGGAAATTGACCTTCGCGTCTCAATCATACCGACGATGTTCGGAGAGTCGGTTGTCTTAAGGATACTTGACAGGTCATCATCGCTTCTCACGCTTGAGCAGCTCGGAATGATGGGGGATGACTTGAGCCGGTTTGAGCGCGTCATAAAAGCGCCGTATGGCATATTGCTGGCAACCGGTCCGACTGGGAGCGGCAAAACAACGACGCTCTACGCAGCCATACAGAGGCTATATACCCCGACGCTCAAATTCATCACAATTGAAGACCCAGTGGAATACCAGATTGACGGAGTCAACCAGATACAAATCAACCCGCAGATTGGTCTCACATTTGCAAACGCCCTTAGGTCAATACTCAGGCATGACCCGGATATAATCATGGTCGGAGAGATCAGGGACGGCGAGACCGCCGAGATAGCCATACACGCTGCATTGACTGGTCATCTCGTGTTTTCAACGCTTCATACCAATGATGCTCCCGGGGCGATTACAAGGCTCCTTGAGATGGGTATGGAACCATTCCTCATTGCCTCCTCCCTTCAGGGCATATTGGCTCAAAGGCTTGTGAGGAAGATTTGTGAGAACTGCAAGGTTGAGTATGAGCCGGGAGAGGCGGTCAGGAAGGCGCTTGTCTCCGAGGGATTTGAGGAGGCAATGGATTGCAAGTTTTATCGCGGCACTGGGTGTGATGAGTGCAGATACACCGGCTACTTCGGGCGGACAGGCATATTTGAGCTGCTCGTGATGGATGAAGCGATTAGGGAATTGGTTCTGCGCAAGGCTCCATCCGACGAAATAAGGCAAGTGGCAATTGAACATGGAATGCACACACTGCTCCAAGACGGATTGCGCAAAGTCCTGCTCGGCATAACGACAATTGAAGAGGTTGAGAGAGTGACGCAGCTGCCGAATGGCAATCCACTAAAGTAGAAGCCATTTCTTCGCGTGTGTAATTGGTGGCGCCCCACGATGGCGCGGTGATGCGCATTGCCTACATTCCGCTATGTGGCTCTCAACAGAAGCGGCGTGCAGGTGCGCGGGGAACTGGTGGCTGACAGCCGCGAGGAAGCCTTCAACCTCATAAGGCAGATGGGGCATTACCCATTGGAAGTTAGGGTCGTCTTGGATGGCAAGCTGCGGAGTGGAGTGAGCATAAGGGGGAGGGTCGGTCATCAAGATCTGACACTGCTTTCAAGGCAGCTTGCCAACCTGCTCAAAGGTGGACTGCCATTGATGCGCTGCCTTGAGGCGTTGATTGAGCACACCGAGAATAGAGCGCTCTCAGATGTGCTGACGAAAGTTGCTGATGATGTCCGATCGGGAAGCACATTCCATGAGGCATTGAGCAAGCACGGCAAATTCTTCCCGCCGCTTTACATTGCCCTCATAAGGGCTGGTGAGACTGCCGGAAGGTTACCACTCATACTTGATTGGCTTGCTGACTACATGGAGAGGCAACAAGCGAGGCTCTCTCAGATACGAGCATCACTCGCATACCCGATACTTCTCGTCACCCTCGGGAGTGTGGCTGTCTTTTTGCTCATCACATTCATGGTTCCTCGCTTCCAAGCCATATACGAGGAACTCGGGCAGGCGTTACCCACGCCCACAATGATCCTGATGAGCATATCGCAGTTCGCATCCAAATGGTGGTGGGCATTCATCTTAACCATCATTGGGCTATTTGCGCTTTACCGTCAGGTGGCATCAACGAGGGTTGGCAGGATGATGATTGATAGCATGAAGTTGCACCTCCCAATTTACTCGCGCCTCGCCATGAAGATGGCGGTCGTCAGGTTTGCGAGGGCGCTTGCAACTTTGCTTCGCGGTGGTGTGCCAATACTTGAGGCGCTTGATATAGCCAAGGATGTGCTCGGAAATGAAGTGCTCGCCGCAGAAGTGAGCCAAGTTAGAGGGAGAGTTAGGGAGGGGGAAAGGATAGCGGAACGCCTTCGTGCCGCAAATCTGTTCCCACCACTGCTCACGCACATGATAGCTGTAGGTGAAGAAATAGGTGATCTGCCGGGGACGCTGATGACAGTAGCGGAGACGCTTGATGTTGAAGTTGATGCATCGCTCAAAACGCTCGTTGGATTACTTGAGCCGGCGATAATCTTGACGATGGGCGCTATAGTGGCTTTCGTCATATTCGCAATGGTGCTGCCCATATTCCAGATGAACTTGATGGCTGGGATAAGGTGATGGCACACAACATCAAGCTGCCGGGAGGCGAAAGAGAATGGCTATCCCACGCCACAGCAAGATCAGAAGGAGGAAAAGCGGATTCACCCTGATTGAGTTGATGGTCGTGATGGTCATACTTGTGCTCTTAGCCGGTGGCGTTAGCGTTATGGTTGTCGGGAGAATTGAGGAGGCAAAGCGGGCGAGGGCGAAGATGGACATCCAAGCGCTTGAAGCCGCGCTGGACATGTATTATGCGCACAACGGGTATTACCCGACGACCGAGCAAGGTTTAAGGGCTTTGATTGTGAAGCCGACAACGGAACCAGCGCCGAAGAATTGGCAAGGTCCATACCTCAAGCACGGCAAACTGCCAAAGGACCCTTGGGGGAATGACTACCAATACATCTGTCCGGGCAAGCGCAATGTGGACAGCTTTGACCTTTACTCACTTGGGCGAGATGGAAAAGAAGGTGGAACTGGTCTTGATGCCGACATCGGGAACTGGGAGGAATAGTGAGCGCTCTCTCAAAGGCATGCCTCAACATCAAGCAGTGAGTGCGAGATACCCAGACGCCTTTACAATGGCTTTCACGCTGATTGAGCTCATCGTTGTGCTGGCTATCATAGCCCTAATAACATCGCTTGCCCTGCCCAACTTCGCCGCTTACTATGATGCCGAGAGGTTGCGCTCATTTTCAAGGCGTATCATCGCCTGCATGAATTACGCCCATCAGTATGCCGTAAGCCGAAGGTGCATCACTGCAGTATCGTTGGATGAGCGTGAGAGAGTCATACAAGTGCTTGTGCCAAAAGAGCACACCCTAACGGATGCTGTGCGGCTTGGCATCGGTGGTGCCCAATCGGGATTGATGTCCAAGGTGACCATCGGGACAAAGGAATACGAGTTGCCGAGCGAATTGGTGATGCTGCTCGCCGATAGGCAGGTTGAATTTTCGCCGGATGAGTTTGTTCCGGTTGGGGAGAGACAGTTTGGTTCCGTAAGGATACCCGAGGGGATTGAGGTTGACATCGCTGATGCCGAGAGCGGTTCAAAGCTCAGCGCCATCCTGTTTCGCCATGATGGGACTGCTACTGGCGCAAAGGTGATTGTGAGCGGGTGGCGCCGCTTCCAAATGACGATCAGCGTTGATGCGGTCAACTCCAAGATCGGCGTTGAATGGCGGGAGGCATCCACAAGGTAATGGCGGGTAAGCCCGATTGCGCAATGCATCGCGCAAGCGCCGTTTGGATAGTGGTGAGGAAAAGCGCCACATACGGCTTTACACTCCTTGAGTTGCTAATTGCGCTTGCCATCATGGTCATAGCTGTGGTTGGCATAGTCCGAGGTGTCAGCAACGGGCTTGTGGCAGTCCAATCACTCTCAAGGCGGACAGAGGCGATAAACCTTGCAAGGGCGAAGATGGAGGAGTTGCTCGCCTCAATTGATGAGCAGCCCAGTGAGCAGGAGGGCGATTTCGGGGATGCATTTCCTCAGTTCAAGTGGAGGGCTCAAATTTCGGATTCGCAAGTTGAGGGCTTGAGGACCGTAACTGTGACGGTGATTTGGTTTGAGGGGGCTAACGAGCGAGAGGTTTCACTCAGCACAGCCATTGGTGAGGAGAAATTAACATCGTTACCTCAAACGGGATCCGAAGGCATATCGGCAAGCAGCCCTGCAGGGGGAGAGAGTTTGAATACACCTTCAGAGGAGGGGCGCAATGAAGTCCAGTAACTTTGTTTCAATGCGTGCTTATGGCACGCTTGTGGCAGTGACATTGGTTGAGCTGCTCGTTGCATTGACGATTGCGACCTTGCTATTTGGCGGGTTGACTTTTGCCTTCAGGGTTGTGCAGCTCTCAGAGCGGGCTTGCGAGGAGCAAATGGAGTTGAGCAGGGTTGGACGAATGGCGCTTGAACGAATTTTGAAGGACTTGCGAAGTAGCTATCCGATGCAAGTGCAGCTACCCGAGGAGATTGCTGGTGCTGCTGGGGTTCGTCAAAGCACCACGGGTTTTCAGACGAGCCCATCGGGCATGCTGCGTGCGCCAATTGGATCAGCCTCGCAGATAACGATGCCAAATTCAATCATCACATTCCTCACCGAGGATAACTACAATGAGCGCCTTCAGCTTGATCAGGATTCGCTCCGATTGACCGCCGCCGTCAACGACCCGCGCTCGCATGAGCAACCATCGTATGACATTGTTGAGGTTGCCTACTACATTGACATTGACCCAAAGACGAACGAGGAAGGCTTGGTCAGGGCTGTTGGGCTGCTGCCCGGCTTGGTGAGTGAAAGAGCCACCGGAGAGGAACAAAAGAAGACCGTCATATCGCCGAACATCTGGCTGCTCAATTTCCGTTACCTTGACGATACCAATTCGCAGTGGTTGGATGAATGGCAGGACTTTGAGAGACTTCCAGCCGCAGTTGAAGTGACAGTCGGTGTATTCCCGACGAGGGTGATAGAGCAATTTCGCTCCCAAAATGTTATCCGCCAGTTAGAGCCACCTTTAATTTTCACAGCGACAGTGCCCGTGACTGTGCGCCACATCCCAATTGCGTTGAGCCTTGAGCATCTTCAACAGGCGCAACAGGGAACACAACAAGGGCAACAGCTTGAGCAAAGGCAGCGATTTGAGCAGAGACAGGTTGGCGAGCCGGTGGAAGAGGGTGCAAGGTGAAAAAGCAACATCACGCCTTGAGGCGATTAAGCCATGAGGGCGGTTCCAAACCTTACGCTCTCTTTGAGGAAGGGATGCATTGCTCAATCAAAGCAAAGCGGCGCAGAGCGTCAATGCAGTCATTGGCGCATAACATGTGTAAATGCGATTTTAGGGCACCGTGATGAAGCAATTGCGCTCATATTTGTGCTATGGCTGGCGGCTGTGCTATCGTTGCTTGCCGCTTCCATGCTTTTATCTGTGCGCATGGAAGTGCGCAGCAGCGCATTGTATGAAGGCGAGGTCAAAGCTTACTACCTTGCGAAGGCTGGCATCGCGCATGCGCTGCATCTGCTCTCAACTGATGAGATGAACTTTGACAGCTACAATGACCAGTGGGCTTTCATTGACTCGGAGCAAGACGGCATATTAAGCGATGTTGGGAGGTATGTTGTGCGTGTTGAGGACGAGAGCGGGAAGCTGAATGTGAACACTGCAACAAGAGATGAGTTGGTTAACTTCTTCGGAGATGAGGCGCTCGCCGACGCAATCATTGATTGGCGAGATGAAGATGACACACCTCAAACTTATGGCGCTGAGGCAGATTGGTATCTCTCCTCTGGACTGCCATACAAGCCGCGCAATGCCCCGTTTGAGACATTGCATGAGCTGCTCCTTGTGCGCGGCATGACAGTGGATGGGTTTTACGCTTTCACCTCATCCACTCTGAGCGGTGTTGATGCCGAAGGACAAGGCGCATTGCCGCTGCGTGATTGCTTGACAGTATATTCGGCTGTGCCGAATGTGATGCCGGATGGCTCACCGCTTCTAAACTTGAATCAGGCATCTGCTGAGGAGATGAAGAGAGTTCTTGGGGATGTGCTCACGGACGAAGAGATTGAGGCGATTGTGCGATACCGGACGGGTGCTCCCCAACAAGGTGCGCCGCGCCCTTCAACCCAACAACGCCCCACTGGTGCGGAACAGCCAGCAGCTCAACCATCCACGCCATCTCCTCCATCCACGCCATCTCCTGTGCAGCCGGGGGAGCGTCCGCCGATGTTGACGCCGCCCATGGGTGCGCCGTTTGGAAGTGGCGCAGGGAACATGCCGCCACAAGGTGGTAGTCAACCACCTCAACCACCTCAACTCACACCCGGGCGAGCTGCAGCCTTACAGCCCTTTGGTCTCCAACCGGGTGCTGGGGAGCTCCAACAGGGTATGGGTCAAAGCGCGCCACAGCAAGGTGCATCGCAGCAGGGTGCAATGCAACCGCCACAGCAAAGTGCATCGCTGCAATCGGGTGAGAGGACCTCAAACGAGTTTCGCTCCCTTGCCGATTTGTTCTCGGTGCCGGGTCTGCCTGCAGATAAAGCGCGCCAGATAATTGACCGAGTGACCATTTGGGAGGGCAGGGCGAGGTATAATGCCATCAATATCAATACTGCGCCTTTGCAAGTCCTGATGAGCATCCCGGGAATGACTCAGGAAATAGCGAGTGACATTGTTGCATATAGACAGCGCTATGGGGCATTTGAGTCACTCTCACAACTGCTTGATCTGCCATCGGTTGATGAGCGTTCGTTCAGACAGCTCGTTGATAAGGTGAGCGTGCGCACTCAGGTTTTTAGGATCGTCTCGGTGGGTTGGATGAGGAGCGGTGCACGCTATGTGATAGAGTGCATTGTTGAACGCGTATTGTCCCAACCGATGACGGGCGAAGGGGAACGAGGTGGGGAGGCTTTTTCGGCGGGCGCGTTGCAGCGGTCGGAAGGTGCATCGCAGGGCAATGTGACATTTGTGGTGCGCTACTGGCGGGAAAGGTGAGATGAGATGTTCGGGAAGCGCTTCTTTGTCGGATTTGATGTCGGTGAGAGCGAACTCAAGGTTGTCATATTGCGCCGGCGTGGTTCTTCGGTTGAGATTGCCGGTTTGAACAGGGTTGCTCTGCAACTGGAGGGTGAGGAGCGCTGTGAGGAAGTCGGAAGGAAGTTGTCCGAAGTCCTCTCAGTGCATCGTGTGAATGATGCCGCAATATGCGCTTGTGTCCCGATGACGGCATGCACTTTGCGCAGGATAACGCTTCCGCCGGTAAAAAGGCGGGAGATGATTGAGCAGCTGGCGCAGGTGGAGATGCAAAATCAAATGCCGTTCTCGTTTAACCGCGTTGCGTTTAGTCATGTCGTGCAATCCTTCGGGCGCGATGGCACGCATGTGCTGGTCGGGATGTGTAAACATGAAGCGGTTGAATTCCTCTTGAGGGCAGCCCATGCTGCCGGATTGGAGTTGAATGTGATCATCCCATCAGCACTCGCTTGTTGGCAGGCAGCGAATGATGAAGCGCTTAACGAGCGATTGACTTGTGTGATTGACATAGGCGCTGCGAGCACGGATGTAGTTGTTGGGCATGCAAAGGATGTTTTTGTGGCGAGGAGTGTTCCTGTGGGCACCGGGCAGCTCCTGAAAGCCATCAGTGAGGATGCAAGTTGCTCGTCGGAGGAAGCGGAGTGGAAGATGCGCAGGAATGGAATTGACTTGGAACTCTTGAGGGAGGGCGAGACGCAAGGCGCCGATAATGCCGTTGGCTGTTCGTCCGTTCTTAAGTGGCTCCTCAAGCTTGAGGAGGAGATTTTGAAAACGGCGCAAATGGTTGAACGCGCATTCGGCAGCTCTATACGGAAGGTTTTGCTGTGCGGTGGTGGCGCGCTTATACCAAACCTCGTTGATTGGCTTGGGAGGCGCCTCGGGATAAGCGTGCAGTTGCTTGAGATGCCGAGGTTGGCTGGAAGCCACTCAGGGTTGATAGGCAAGGATGAATTTATGCTGACGGCTGCTGCATATGGTGCAGCGCGCTCATTGGCGCTGCGCAGAAGCACACTCAACTTTGCCCCGAGACGCCCCTTCAAGTTGGTAATCATTCCAAAGATGTTGAAACAGGTTGCGCTCTTGCTTCTCGCTTTAAATGTTGGGTTGGTGGTGTTGGCGCTTTCATACAACTCGCAGCTCAAGCAGCTTCAAGTGGAAGCCGAAGCGCTGGCGAAGGCACTTGAGGAAAGGCGCTCGCAACTGCGTTCCGAGGTTGCGACCGGAAGCCTTATGGCAACGGTCTCAGCTATGCGCCATTTGCTCACCGAGGTATCCGATGTTAGTGGCGATTGGCTTGAGATGCTTTATGGGCTTAGCATGGCATTGCCGAAGGATGTTTGGTTAAGCGAACTTGAGTGCGCACGCGGGCGAGAGGTGACGATGCGAGGGACGGCTTTAAGCTATCGTGCACTTGATGAGGCGGTGCGCTCAATTAGGCAGCTGAAGTTTGGCGATGGTGATAAGAGCACGATGTTCTCGGATGTGGTTGTCACAAGTGTAGTGAGCCGAGAAGTAGCCGGAAGAACTGTCGTTGATTTTAGGTTGGTGTGCTCATTAGCGCGCCGTAAGGCGATACCCGTGCAAGTCCCGATGAGGTGAGCAATGGTGACGCAGATTTTAGACGAAGAGCAGAAATTGATGAAGGTGACGGCACATCGTATCTTGATCATCAATGGGCTACTTACGCTGTTTGCCATCCTCATCTTGGCATTCTGGGTGACGCCGATTAAGAGCGCCATCCGTCAAATGTATAGGGCGCTTAAAGAGCAAAAGCAGCAGCTAAACGAACTTGACCGGCAGATCCGATTGGTGAGGCAGCTTCAAACCGATTATGAAAAGATGAAGGGGCTTATTGGCTCGCCGGTTAAAGAATTTGAGCGTGGCAAGTTGGTATCGCAGCTTGTCTCAGAGGTGAGTGAATTAGCAGCTCAATGTGGACTTCGCGTGAGTTCATTCCAACCGTGTGAGTCCGTTGCCGAGCCCAATGGGAGATGGGTCACAATGCCAATTGAAGTGACAATGGATGGAACGATGAAGGCGCTGACTCACTTCCTTGTGGGCTTGCGCAGAATGACGCCACCAACAATCGTTGACAGGATGGCTATTAGCACATCACAGGATGGTGGTGAGAGGCTGCGCATCCAAATGCGCGTTTCAAGGTATGTGCTCATTGAGAGTAGCAAGTGGGCAGCTTCGCAGCGCAGCGGCACAAGGATGCCGCGGTGACCAAGATGAGGCTTGAGTTAACCAGGCGAGATGCCATCATACTCGGAATCTTCATTCCATTCCTGGTTGCATGTTGCTATGCGTATGTGAGGCATACAACTGCGCCGAGAGCACCAAGCCAAGCAGTGGGAGAAGTTACAACTGCGGGGGCGACTGAGCCCGCCGCTCAAGCTGATGCGCAGGATGTGAATGTTGACATTGATGGTATTCTGAGGGCTCGTTCAATGGCGGTGCAAAGGTATGTCGCTATATGGGAGCGCAATGTGTTTAAGCCCGTTGTTTTAGCCCACGAAGAGGGCGCACGCACGCCTCGTATGGCAGCAGTCAATACGGCAGCACCGCCACCACTACAGCCATTGCCGCCACCAATGAGCGTGCAAACTCAGCCGCCAGAGAGCACCCATATGACAAGGGAACATCGCGCCCCGGAGAAGCCAAAGGACATGGCATACACGGCATTCGTTCTGGTAAATGGGAAACCGGTCGCTCTGATTGAGAACTTGGGCACAAAGGAAGGCATGTATGTCCAGGAGGGCGACCATGTTTTTGGAATGCGCGTGCTCCGCATAGCACCGGATGCAATTGAGCTTGAGAGAGACGGTCATTCTTTTTACTACGCGCTCGGGGAGAACAAAGAGAAGCGCGAGTTGATGGCTCGCAGCGTCTCCCAGCAAAGGGCGCCATCAGCAAGCCCATCTGGATCTCAACAACAATCGGCGGTGCAATCACAACAAACTGTGCAAACGGGTCAAACAGAGCAAACAGGGCAACAGGTTACATCACAATCACCACCCTCACCACCGACCTTTGAGGGGCGTTCAAGATTCTTTGAGCAAATGATGCAACGCATGCGTGAGCGCTACGGGGACAACATACCGCCAGATGTTATGGAGCGCATACGCCGCTTCAGAAGGAGGTTTTCTGAGGAGGGCAATTGAAGGGCGATTCGCAATGGCAATAGCAACTGTGAATGCGAACCGATGATGCATCGGGAAACCGTGAGCGTAAAATTTAAGCTGCTCATGAGGGTGAGGCGAGATGAAAGGCTGCCTACTTACATTGCTCAGGCGCCGCAGGACTATACGCATTGTATGCCTTGCGGTGCTGTTTGTGTTTTCAGCTCCTCAGGTTCATTTGCCTGCAATCGCTCAAGACCAGCAAGAGCAGGCAGCGCAAGCTGGTGGTGTGCAAGGTGAAGTTAATGTGGGCGATTCAAAAGCGGAGCAGAAGGAAGCCCCACCAGAGCCGCAAAAGCAAATTGAAAGCGCTCAACAGAGTGGGCAGGGCGAGTCCCGTGAGGCTCCAAGGCATCAATTTGGAAGGCAATTTGGATTTTCAGAGTCAGGTAGGGTCGTTTATGACAGGGAGTTGAAGCTTGAATTCTCATTTGTGCGCACGGACATTGAGCATGTCATTCAGTTCTTTAGCAAGGTGACCGGGAAGGTGTTCGTCCTTCATCCGCAGCTTGAAGGCACAGTGACGATCATTGCTCCGTCACCGTTGACAGTTGAGCAAGCATTTGAGGTGCTATCTGCAGTGCTGCATGTGCGCGGGTTTGCCATGCTCGGAACGCCTCGCGATTTCATCATCAGGATAGTCCCGCTGAGTGAGGCAAGGACGCAAGCTACGGAACTGCGCACCGAAACAAAACCGCAGCAGGAAATGAGCCCGCCGCAAAAGGGTGAGCGCCCAGTTGTGTCTCCCGATCAACTCGTAACGCAAGTCATACCGTTGCGCTATGCAAATGCAAAGCAATTGCAGCAGGAGCTGGCGCCGCTTATCTCGGCGCAGAATGCACTCATAACAAGCACAACAGCTGGCAACTTGCTCATCATCACCGATACGCAGCGCAATGTGGAGAGGCTTATGAACATCGTTCGGATGGTGGATGTCAGCGTTGCCGAGGCGATGGAACTTGCGATTATCAAACTGAGGCACGCCGATGCAGAACAGCTCGCCCAAATTTTGACGAGGCTGTTTGGCATAGTTGAGCCAACGCCGCCTCGTCCCGGAACACCGCAGGCTCAACCGCAGCAGCCCGAAGGTGCAAGACCACCAGCACAGCCGCAGCCTCAGCCGAGAGCTGTGGAGCTACAGGTGCAGATTGTCCCAGAGCCAAGAACAAACTCGCTAATCGTGTGGGCAAGCAAAGAGCGCTTAAAGATGGTCAGGGAGCTTGTTGAGCAGCTTGATGTTGAGACAGCCGAGTTGCTCACATTTGAGGTTATTCCTCTAAATCACGCTGACGCAGTTGAGATTGATAGGATACTGTCCGAGATATTTGAAGCCATGCCCGGAGCGAGAATGGAAGGTGGCCCTGCACCTTCGGTGCGGTTGCCGAGGACGGCGGAGACAACAAGGGGTGTGCTGAGCGCATACGCGCTCATTTCGGCTGACCCGAGAACGAACTCGCTCATTGTCGCAGCCACTGCTGAGAAGATGCAATTTATCAAAGCCATAGTTGAAAAGCTTGATGTGGACATCATGCCGCCAATTGAGATTGAAGTGATACCGCTCAAGTATGCGGATGCCGTCACACTCGCAGATACATTGCGCACCCTCCTTCAGGAGGGGTTTGCGGTTGGAAGGATGCCGCAGGATTTCCGCAGTCAATTTGAGAGGTTCAGGACGCGCATGGCGACCCGCTCAAGGGGCGAACTTGAGAGGCAAATAGCAATAGCTGCTGATGAGCGTGCCAACGCGCTTATCATTGCTGCAACTAAGGAAAACATTGAGCGCATAAAGCAGCTTGTGAGCGAGCTTGATAAGGACTTCGCGCCACCAGTTATGGCGAGGGTGTTCAGGCTTCAGTATGCGGATGCAGCTCAAGTAGCCGATATACTCAACCAACTGTTTGAGCAAACACCCGGAGGGCAAAGGGGTTTTGGCGGCTTCTTCTGGTGGTGGGCTGGGAGGCAGCAACCTACAGGTGCAGCGCGTTTGGTTGGCTTGCGGCGAAATGTTGTGGAGGCGGATGTGCGCACAAATTCCGTCATCGTGACGGCGACCGAGGATAACATGCGCGAATTTGAGCGCTTGATAAGGGACCTTGATCAACCGGCTGCGCTGACAAATCTGGTGCGCATCTACAAGATACAAAATGTGAACGCAACCGAGCTTGCAAGCACGATAAACTCAATACTCGCCCAGCAGCGCCGTCCGACCGGCTTTTTCTTCTTCGTATTCGCCGCTATGCAGAGGCAGTTTCAAGGTCCTTTGCGCAACCTCCAAGACATATCCGTCACTGCTGATGCAAAGACCAATTCGCTCATCGTAACTGCGCCTCCTTACGCATTTGATGTCGTTGAGCAGCTCATAGAGCAGCTTGATACGGTTCTTCCGCAAGTCTTCATTGAGGTCATGATTGTTGATGTGACGCTCACAAAGGAGCTTGAACTCGGCGTTGAATGGGCAGTCCTGCAGAAGAGGCTGTTTGGTGAGACGATGGATTCAAAGCTTGGGACGGAATTCGGCGTCCAGCAGATTGGCGCCGGCTTGTCTTGGGAGGTCGTCAGCAAGAACTTCCAAGCCCTCCTCCAGACGCTCGCTTTGGAGAACAAAGTTAGAGTGCTCGCAACGCCGCATATACTCACGCTTGATAACACGCCGGCGACTATAACGATAGGCAAGTCATACCCAGTTCCGAGGAATGTCATCATCACAGCTACAGGTCCGCAATACACCATTGGATTTGAGGACATCACATTGACGCTTGAGGTCACGCCGCACATTAACAACAGCGGTTATGTGCTCATGGACATACGGCAGACAATAAACGACATAGCCGAGAAGGTTATCCTGCAGGGGCAGGAGTTGCCGGTCATAACGAAGCGTGAGGCAGTTGCCTCGGTGCAAGTCCGAGATGGTCAAACTGTGGTCATCGGTGGGATACTGAAGCACGACTTGCGCAAGTTTGTCCAAGGCGTGCCGGTGCTGAAAGATTTGCCGATAATAGGTTCCTTGTTCAGCCGCACGAAAGATGTTAAGGAGCGCACCGAACTTATGGTCTTCATAACGCCGCGCATCATTCGGACCGGTGAGGAGTTGCAGGACATCACAGAGAGGGAAAAGCGCTCCCTAACATACCCGCAGATGCTCAGGAAGTTCATGCGTGAGGAAAATCGTGATCGCGTGGGAGGTGGAGAAGAGGGCAAAGGCAAGCCAACTGGCGAGCAGAGCAACGAGAGTGCAGCAAGTGTTGTTGACCAGCAGGCGGTCAACTTGGGCGAGTTCAAGATTGAAGTGGAGGTCAACAGGAACCGCAAAGGGGATTGAGTTTGTCACATCAACTTATGCCCCCCGACTAAGCCCCATGCGCATTTTGCCCGACAAGTTTGCGGGTTATACTGTAGATGCGAGGCAGCCTTCGGAAAAGGCATTCTCATAGCCATTTTTCAGAGCCGTGCCGTTGTGGAGTTCAAGATTTTCGGGTGGCTGTGATTTGCCTCCTCGTTACTCGCTTTTGAAGGGATGTGCGGGGAGCGATTTTGCGCCATTGCCAGTAAACGCTTATAGAATGCGGTTGAGGTGAATGCCATAGCGCTGCTTTTGCACACATCTTTGCAAAGCTTGTGAGGGGAGAGAAGGTTTGCATGGTTGAGAAAGGACAAAGGCGCATTGCTCTGCAGCGTGTGTCGCATGCTATGGCAGCTGCTCCATCTGGGCGCCCGTCAAGGTGCATGGTGGTGTCCCTCGGTTGCCCAAAGAACACGGTTGATTCTGAATGCCTCGTTGCCGAGCTCCTTCGGCATGGATGCGAACTCACGACAAGGGCTAAGGATGCCGATGTCATTATCGTAAACACATGTGGCTTCATCAAAGCAGCAGTTGATGAATCAGTGGATGTGCTTCAAAGGCTTGCGCGATACAAAAAAGTTGGCAAGGCGCGTTTGTTGATAGCTGCAGGTTGCCTTTGCTCACGCAATTTGGAAGTCATCAAGCGCTCGGTCCCTCAAGTTGATGCGTGCTTACCTGTGGACAAGCTCTTTGAGATACCCAAGCTGATTCGCTCGCTGTCTGAAGCGCCGATTGTGGATGCAAAATTGCGCAGCGATGCCGAAGCTTATAGCAAGCCATTCAGGGAGAGATTGCTCAGCACGCCAAATTGGTATGCATACTTGAAGCTTGCCGAGGGCTGCGACCGTTCATGCAGCTTTTGTGTTATCCCAATGATACGCGGCAGCCAACACAGTCGTCCTCTGGAGGAAGTTGATGCGGAGGCAAGATGGCTCGCTTCCATAGGCGTGAAGGAGCTGATTCTGGTCGCGCAGGAAACGACAAGATACGGATTTGACCTATATGGTGAGCTCATGTTGCCAAAGCTGCTGCGCCGTCTCGCTGCAATTGATGGCATACATTGGGTGCGCATACTTTACGGCTTCCCGACAACCGTTACCGATGAGCTCATTGAAGCCATGGCAACCATTGAGAATGTCGTTCACTACATTGACATCCCCTTTCAACATGTCCATCCCGAGATACTGCGTGCGATGAGGCGCATGGGGGACTTTGAAAGTTACTTGAAGCTGGTGGAGCGGCTGAGGGCTGCTATGCCGGATATCGCAATAAGGAGCACTTTCATGGTTGGCTTTCCGGGCGAGAGTGAGGCGCATTTTGAGATGCTCCTTGAGTTCCTCAAGGAGGCGAAGCTTGACAGGGTTGGCGCTTTCATATTCTCGCCGGAGCCGGAAACTGATGCAGCCAAACTTGATGGGCAAGTTCCATATGAAGTCAAGCTTGAGCGATACGAGCGGCTGATGGAACTGCAAAGGCAAATATCGCTTGAGCGAAACGCACAATTCATCGGGGGCGAGATTGAGGTGTTGATTGAATCGCGGGATAAACGGAAGGGGATGTGGGTGGGGCGAAGCTATCGTGATGCACCTGAAATTGACGGTCTCGTTTATGTGAAGGGCAGCGGGTTGAATCCGGGCAGCTTCGTCAGAGCTTTAGTTGACGGCGCAAGTGAATACGACCTGTTTGCGAAGCTGCCTTAGCGGTGAAGAGCAATGTTAAGTTTGGAGGTGCAGCGCTGTGAGTGAGGGCGTTATGGAAGTTAGCCCGACAGAGGCGTTAAGCTCCTATGTGCCCTACTATGTTGCGCATATGGCGCAGCTTGCCTTGCTCAAAGCCGGCAAGCCATTACACTCAGCCGAGGTTAGGAATGCCATCTCAGGTGAGGTTGACATATCAACCGAATACTTAAGACAGCAGTTGCGCTTGAGCGAGTTCTTTATCTTCGCAAAGCATCGCTGGGAATTGCGGTGGCGGTTTGATGCACCACATAGCTCACTTGAGGGGATGATAAGCGAGGCTTTGAAATGTTTGGGCTATCCTGTGTCGCTTGACGAGTTGAGCATATGGCTCTCGCAAGCCGGCAAGGGAAGCGTTGAACAGGTGAGCGAGATTGTTAGAGGGCTTCTGATGACGCGCACGCACTCATTTTGGGAAGTTGGTGAGGGCAAATTTGGGTTGCGCTATTGGCTGCCAGATTTGAGTGGCGGTGATGAGGATGATGTTATCGCTGATAACTTCTTCGGCGAGGAGGAAAGGATCAAACAGCTGCTCTGGCGAGTTGATGAATTGTCACTTGATTGGAATTTGCCATTGGACGAAGTGTGCCAAAGGATGATTGACGGGTTGGGGCAACCGTTGTCGCACCACGAGATGGTGCTTATCTGCTGGCGCGGTCGTAACCATAAACTGGATGGCGAGAGCATCTTGAGGGAGCTTTTCAGCTCAGCCAAGCTGCGTGTCATCTCTCCGGGGTATTGGTTCACTGACGGTCTGATTGAGCGGCTGCGCCAAATGGTCCTTGAGGAGTCAAAGAGGGCAAGCGAATTCACGCGTGAAGTGCTGTCCGACCTGAACAAGGCAATGAATCGTGCTCAGGCAATTGTTAAGCGCTCAAAGGTGCGTCCGTTACCAATCACATCGGAAGATTGGGATGAGTTAGTAGCGTGGCTGAGGGAGAGGAGTGAACCAGCCAGAATTGATATTTTGCTCTCCGAGGCGCTTGAGATTGACCCAACACATGAAGCTTATTATCCGACGCTATATGAAGTGCACAGGAGGTTGAGCAGTGATGCCCGTTTTATCAGGTTGGGCAACCACAAGTGGTGGCTGAAAGAGAAGATACCGGAGTGGGTGAAAGTCATCCCGGAAAGTTTGATTCCGGTGCCACCGAAGGGCTTGCTTGCGCAGGAGCCACAAGCCGTTGAGATTGAGCTTCCGGATGAAGCGCTTGAACCGGATTTGCTCAAATGGGTCAATGCGCCAAAGTATGAGGATGTTGGCGAGCCGGTGAGCGTGCAGAGCGTGCCCAAGAGTAAGCGCTCAACAATCATACCGGTGCCATATCATCACATCATTGCTGGGACGATGAAGCTCCGTCAAATTGACATGGGGCTGTTTCGTGGCAGCGAAATGCTGCAGCATTACACTGCCATTGATGAGAGCGGGGATGAATTTCCTGTGTGGGTCAATCTTGAAAGCGGTTTGATGTTCGGCTTCAAGGAGTGGTATGAGCGCAGGGGGATCAGTGCCGGCGCTGTTGTTAAGGTTGAGGTGAAGAACCAACATGGCAAGATGATGCTCTCGTGGGATGGGAAGTATGATAGCCATCTTCACATGCCTGCTGGTAGGCTGCGCCAATTGCTCAGCTACTCCCATCAGGAGGTGGTCATGAAGGCGAGCATACTTGAGCTGATGCAGTCGCTCATAATGCCGTTCTATGATGACGGCATACACTTCATTCGCCTTTGGGCTGAGATTAATTTGCTCCGCAGGGTGAGCAAACGCCTTATCGCATCCAACTTGAGCTTGTATGCATGCTTTGAGAGACACCCAACACGAGAGGGCTATTGGGTCTACGATTATGAAAGGGGGAGTGAGGGCATAAGGCAGGAGAAGCGCAAGCTCGTTGAGAGGCTGCTGAGGCAAATGGCACAGGGGCAGGGCAGTTAGCGGTGAACAAATGCTCAACGAAGGCAGGTGATGAATTGTGGATGCGTTCTTAGGGGTGGATGTTGGGACGCAGAGCGTGAAAGGGACTGCTATTGATGCCTCTGGCAAGTTGCTCGCGGAAGCGAGCACGGAATATCCGCTCTACATACCGCAGCCGGGATGGACTGAGCAATCGCCGCATGAAATGCGGCAGGCTGCCTTTGAGACGATACGCAAGATAGTTGGCGAGCTCAAATCAATGCAGCCCGAATACAAAGTCAAGGCTGTGTGCTTCACTGGTCAGATGCACACGATGATTTTGCTTGACGGGGCAAATGAGGCTGTTGGCGTTGCGCTCTTGTGGAACGATGGGAGGGCTGCAAGGGAAGCTGTTGAAGGCGCTCAGTTGCTGAAGGATAAGCTTGGGGAACGCTTCCTGATTGATGTCATCTGCAACGATTTCCTCGCAAACTGGACTGGAGCGCATTTGCTCTATGTCAAGAGGCGTTGGGAGGATTGGAAGGCCGGTAGCTCAGAATATGAGGCGCAGCGTTGGGGTCCTGTTTGGGAGCGCGCGAAAAGGTTCCTCACGCCGAGGGATTACATCGCCCTATCGCTATGCGGCGAGGTTGCCATGGACTATTGTGGTGGTTCGGAGACATCGCTCATGGACATACCTTCAAAGCGTTGGGCACTTGAGGCTTTCAATGTTCTCGGAATTGACAAGCTCACCCCGCCGCAGCTGCTTGAGCCGGGTTCGGTCATCGGAAAAGTGACAAGGCAAGCGAGTGATGAGACAGGTTTGGACGAGGGCACACTCGTGATTGCTGGTGCTGGGGATTGCCTTGCTGGTGCGCTTGCAGGTGGTGTGCTTGAAGTTGGTCAGATGCTCTTCACGCTCGGGACAAGCGGCGTTGCGGTTGCGCCAATTGGGACAAAGCCGCTCGTTGACCCACAGTTGCGCACTCAGGTGCATTACTCAACCGTCCCGAATGTGCTTGTGAACATGGGTTGTGTAAACGGTGCCGGAATTGGGTTGAGGATGTATCGTGATGTGCTTGCCGACACATACCGCACGGCTGCGCACAAACTCGGAGTTGACCCATATGAGCTGCTCACGAGGAGAGCAGCGCAAGTCCCGCCGGGATCAAACGGCGTCATGTTTTCGCCATACCTGACGGGTGACAGGCTCGTCAAAGCTCCTGAGGGTAAGGGGTGCTGGTATGGCGTATCGGCATACTTGCTTGAGCCGGAGAGCAATGGTGATGCATGTTTCATAAGGGCGATTCTTGAAGGGGTATGTTTTGCCGTGCGTGACGCAATTGAGATAATCAAGGGGCTGCTCCCAAAGGAGCATGAGCTTAAGGAGATAAGGATGGTTGGGGGTGGCTCAAGGAGCAGGTTCTGGGTGCAGCTTGCCGCTGACATATTCGGGCAGGCTGTGTGCACGACTACGGCAAGAGATGCCTCCTACGGGATGGCATTGCTTGCCGCAGCCGGCGCCGGGGCAATGTCGCTTCATGAGGCGGCGTCAACGATAAAGGTTGTGGAGAGATTTGAGCCTCGCCAACCAATTGCGAGGTTTTACGAGAGGCTCTACCGTGAGGTGTATTACGGGCATTACGACAGGAGCCAGCGCCAGATTGATGAGGCGATGAACGAGGTCATGCGCAGCGAGGAATATCGTGAGGCATTGGCTTTTTGGAGAAGTTGTGAGCGGTGATTGCATGCCATTTGCGCAGCGAGACAGGCGCTTTTCACCTCAGGTGGTGAATGGCAGTGCTTGAAAGAGTGGGAGATAGACTCACGGATGTGCACATAGGGCATGTTAGCGACATTGATGGGGGCACAGGTTTGACCGTGCTTCTGTTCCCCAAGGGGGCAACTTGCGGTGTTGATGTGCGCGGGAGTGCTTCCGGAGTGCTCGGCATAGATACAGCTGGCATGTTGCATGTTGTGCCGTATGTGCATGCACTCGTGTTCACTGGTGGGAGTGCGTTTGGGCTTGAGGCGGTGTTTGGGGTGATGCGCTGGCTTGAGGAGAATGGAATAGGGTTTGATGTCGGTGTCACAAAGGTGCCGATTGTGTGCGGTGCGGTCATCTTTGACCTTACCGTCGGCTCGTCTCGTGTGCGTCCGAATTCCGAGTGGGGATACAGGGCTTGCGAGGGCGCGGTTCCATTGTGCAATGGATTAATGCAGGGCAATGTTGGTGCCGGCACTGGCGCATCTGTTGGGAAGGCGCTCGGCATGGGGCACGCAATGAAGGGTGGACTTGGACTTGCCTGTGTTGAACTGCCAAACGATATCTGTGTGCTTGCGCTTGCTGTCGCCAACTCGTGGGGTGATGTCGTAAACTGGCGCACTGGTGAGATTGTGGCTGGAGCTTATGATAGCCTCAGAAGGAACTTCATCGTGTCAACTGAAGTGGTGAAGGTTAGGGGAGGGGTTGGATTTCCCGGAAGCGCATTGCAGAGCACGACGCTTGCAGCCGTGATCACCAATGCGCGCCTTGAGAAATGGCAGGCGACAAAGCTCGCTCAAGCTTCCCAAGATGGCATTGCACTCGCTGTTAGACCGGCGCATACGATGTTTGACGGCGATGTCACATTCGCCTTCTCCGTGGGGGATATCCCGGCGAACATGAATTCATTGTGCGTTGCAGCAGTTGAGGCAGTCGCGCAGGCGATACTTAACGCGGTGATGCACGCTAAGGGATTTTACGGTTTGCCGGCAGCAAGTGAGATACATAGGTAGCTACTCACTCCTCAAATGGGATGGAAGCTCGCAAAGGGCTTAACTTAGCAGTTGCCAATTTGAGGTTGCGCAGGTGCTCAATGATTTGTTTCATGTCGTGCGGGATTGGCGCAACCGCATTCACTTGGCTGTTAAGGATCGGATGGGGAAAGCTCACTTCAATTGCATGCAGTGCCTGCCCACGAAGCTCCGAGAGCATCTGAAGCAATTTGGTGTCGTTCATCCTTGAAGCCGTATTTAGCGCCCTCTTTCTGCCGTTGTATTTTGCGTCGCCGGCTATTGGATGACCCAAGTGTGAAGCGTGCACCCTGATTTGATGTGTTCGCCCAGTGAGCATGTGCGCCTTTAGGAGGGAGAATTCGCCATAACGCTCAATGATGGCAAAGTGCGTTTCAGCATGTTTACCGCTCCCCTCCACAACTGCCATCCTCTGCCTGTTCAACCTATCCCTCCCAACTGGCGCAGCAATGCGCATTTCATCCCAATTTGGGTCGCCAACGACTATGGCGATGTAACGCTTTGTGACCTCACGGCATGCAAACTGCTTTTGGAGTGACAAGTGGGCTTCGTTGGTCTTTGCCACGATGAGGCATCCCGAAGTGTCCTTATCAAGGCGGTGGACTATCCCGAGGCGATTAGCGCCGCCGACATCCGAAAGCTTGTAGCCTGATGCGAGCAGTGCATGCATTAGCGTTGGCTCGGAAGTTGTGTGGCTCGGATGGACGACAATCCCCCTCGGCTTATTCACAACGAGCAAGTGCTCATCCTCGTAAAGCACCTCAATTTTGATCTTCGCCGCCAGCTCCAAGAGTTGCTCATTGACCTCGTCTGCTGTCCCCTCAGTCAACTCAACCTCAACAACCTCACCCTCGTGGACGATGTAACTCGCTTTCCGTCTCCTGCCGTTGACGGTAACCTTACCGCTGTCAGAAAGTTCCCTCGCCCTCGTCCGGGAGATGTCGGGGAGCAGGTTGTGGATGAACACATCCAATCGTGTGCCATCGTGCACCCAAGTCACATAAAGCCGATGAACCGTCCCCATGGTGCATTCACCGGCTCATTGTCTTTTCGTCCCTTTAAGCCGGCGCCTGACGAAGTTAATCAACCCGCCGGATTCAAGTATCTGGCGCATGAACTCGGGGAATGGTTCAGCTTGGTGTTGTGTCCCTTTGGTCAAATTGCGTATGATCCCTGTCTTCAAATCGCATTCAATCAAGTCGCCCTCTTCGGCTTCCTCGGCAGCACTTGGGCATTCAAGGATTGGCAAACCGATGTTAATAGCGTTGCGATAAAATATCCGAGCAAACGATTTGGCTATGATGCAACTTATCCCGGTGGCTTTGATGGCGAGTGGAGCATGCTCCCTTGAGCTGCCGCAGCCGAAGTTTTCGCCGGCAACAATGATGTCGCCCTGTGAGACGCGCGTGACAAATGTCGGGTCAATCGGCTCCATGCAATGCTTTGCAAGTTCTTTCTCGTCTGTCGTCACCAAGTAGCGAGCCGGTATAATGACATCGGTGTCAATATGGTCGCCAAACTTGTGCACCTTACCGCATAATTTTGCCACCGCAGTTTGTTCACCTCGCAGATGCAAATTGCATTATAGCCACCTTATGACAGCGATGTTTCTCCAACGCTCATCAAACCTGTAGAGCCCCGCTTCTTTTGCAGCCTCAACTGCCTCCTCATACTCGCGCCCCGTTATGCGCCTGTTGATCTCCGGGTATGAACGGCTGTTGACTAACCCAGCTGGGTAATATTGCGCCATGATGTTGACGAATGTGTGCCTTGAGATCTCCTCGGAGAGGAAGCGCATTATCTGGCGTGTCTCATCAACGCATTCCGGCATGACGAGGTGGCGCACGAGCAATCCCCTTAGCGCAATGCCATTCTCATCAAACTTCAAGTCGCCAACTTGCCTGTGCATCTCCTTCAGCGCAGCCCGGGCAACTTCGGGATAGTCCTCACGGCGAAGGTATCTCTTGGCTTTCTCGCTTGTCCAGAATTTGAAGTCAGGCATGTAGATGTCAATGATGCCGTCAAGCAACTGCAGTGTTTCAACGGAGTCGTAGCCACCAGTGTTGTATACGAGCGGGAGGCGCAACCCTTTTTCTACGGCTAACAGCAATGCCTCAAGTATCTGCGGGACAACATGAGATGGCGTGACGAAGTTGATGTTGTGGCATCCCTGACTCTGGAGCTCAAGCATCATGTTGGCGAGCTCACTTGCCGTTACAGCCCTCCCGTTGCTGAAGTGGCTGATGTCATAGTTCTGGCAGAAGACGCACTTTAAGTTGCACTGGCAGAAGAAGATTGTTCCAGAGCCGCGCCAACCGCGCAGGCAATCCTCCTCGCCAAAGTGAGCGAAGTAGCTTGAGACGATAGCGAGCCTGCCAGTCTTGCAAAAGCCCACTTCGTCTTTTAACCTGTTGACTTCGCATCTTCTCGGGCACAGCGTGCACCTCTCAAGCATGCTCAGTGCCTTCTCAACCTTGATTGACAGCGCACCATCGTTATAGCTGCGCAAGTATGCTGGCTCAAACTCACCCCTCGGTGCAATGAAGCCACGATAAGCTTTCGGCAAATGCATGTCGCTGTCAGTTTCACCCCCTATGGTGAGTGCTTTGGTGGGAGCGGTTGCGCTCCCTGCTTGCCTATCGCTCGTCATACCCTTTTAGGCGCTTCAGTTGCGCCTTTGCGCTATCCAAAAGTTGCCTGTATGCGGCAGACCGCGCGAGCCTTGGCGAATGCCTCATGAAATCAAGCAATGCCGTTATCGCGCTCTTGTAGTCGCGCTGCGCCTCATATGCCCTTGCCAAGTGCAACCTCCCTATCACTGCCTCATCACTATTTGAGTAGCGCTTGATGAGCAGGTTGTAATTCTCAATTGCCCTCTCGTGCTTTCCGAGTTTGCAGAGCAAATCGGCATACGCCAACAACGCCTTTGGTGCATCGGGCGCAGTCGGATGTTCCTCAAAGGCTTTTCGGTAGGCGCTGCCGGCAGCACTGAAATTGCCAGCGCCCTCGTAGCACTGCCCTGCACGAAATAGCGCTGTTGCTGCGCCCGCTTCATCAAGTCTGCATTCCCTCACGGCGCGCATGTAGCTGGATGCGGCTGCATCCCACTTCTTCATGTTGGCATAGCAGTCGCCGATTGAAATCAACACCTTTGCCCTTCGCTCATCATCGGTCAACTTGCCAAGCGCAGCTTGAAACTGTGCCAACGCTTCGTTGTATCTCTTTTGCTCCAGGAGCAGAGTGCCAAGTTCATATCTCGCCTGTGGCGCATAGCGGCTTTCCGGGTGCGCCTCTAACCCTTTGCGATACCACTGCTCTGCATTTTTGTAGTCGCCAACTTTTGCATAAGCCCTTGCGCGGTAAAATTCGTCCAGCGGCGTCATGCGCGATATGACGAGTGCGGCGAGCACAATCAGGACGACTATTACCGCAACACTGACGATGTGCAACACAACCCACTTGACCACGCGCATAAGCATGCGAATTAGCCAGAACATGTTCCCATACCTCCGATGCGTGCGAGTTACCCTGTGACGCAGCTTCAAGCCCGCAAGGCGTCATGCACGGATTTTGGGTGTGGCAAACTTTGCCATGTGCTCCCCGAGGAATGACGAAAGCTCAACAGCCGTCAGCGGCTTGAGAAGCATTGGCACACCTTTGCCCTGTGCTTCCAATGCTATCTCGCTTAAGATGTCACCCGTGAGGAAGACGACGCGTTGAGCTTGCTCTGGCATCCTCTCCCTGATGAGTTCGTATAGGCGCAAGCCGTTTATGTGTGGCATGCGTATGTCAAGCAGAATGACATCAAAGAACCTTTGTTCAAGGATGCTTAGCACCTCTCTCGGGTCTGTGACAGAAACAACATCAAACTCGCGCTGCTTCAATGCCTCCTCAACAAAGGCGCACACTGATGATTCGTCGTCCACCACTAAAACGCTCGGGCTACCTTGCACTGCGCCGGGCACTGCCTTCTTCTCCTCAAGTTCAACCCGCTTGCCATCTTCGGGCAGGGCTATGGGCAATGTGACCGTGAACTTTGTCCCAACGCCTTCCACACTCCACACTGTTATCCTTCCACCCATCTCTTCAACATACCTGTGCACAATTGAAAGACCAAGCCCCGTCCCCTTCCCGGATGGCTTCGTCGTGAAGAACGGGTCAAAGATTTTCTCAATGATGTCTTGCGGGATGCCCGGACCGTTATCTTCAACGATGAGGACAATGTGATCGTTATGGCGCTTCAACCTCACAGTTACCTTTGAGCCTTTCCCCGAAGCTTCAATTGCATCCTTTGCGTTCAAGACAAGGTTGAGCACAATCTGTTGTAGGAGCGCTTGGCTTAACATCATTGTGGGCAGGTCTGGTTCGTAATCTCGTTCAAGCTCAATTCCGATGCTCCTGAATTGCGAAACCACCAAATCAAGCGCTTGGTCAACAACAGCCTTCGGGTCAATAAGCTCCGGCGAGACCTTCTCCCGCAATCCCCTTGAGAAGGCAAGCAGCTTGTGCGTTATCTCCCTCGCACGCAAGCCGGCATTGTAAATGCGCATCAAATCCCTTCGCGTCTCCTCGGGGAGGTCCTCTCGCTCAAGTTGTAACTCGGCAAACCCGACAATGGCGGTCAATGGATTATTTATCTCATGGGCGACTCCGGAGGCAAGTTCGCCAATGGATGCGAGCTTGCGAGCATGCGACAGCTGTTGCTCTGTGAGCTTTTGGGGGGTTATGTCCCTCAGTGAGATGGCATAGTCCACTTGTTGCATATCTCTGCGCCACTGCGAGACCTTCACTTCAAACCATCTATCACCCCACATGACTTCTCGTGAGAGTGTTTGCAATCCCTCACTGGCTATGGCTTTGATAAGTTCGTCAATTCCGAGCGCAGCGAGTGCCTCACGCTCATCCTTGCCGAGGTTGGATAAGAGCTCCTTCGCTATGCTGTTTGAAATGAGCACCTCTCCGTCCCCGCTAACGATTAACATACCGATTCCGAGCGCCTCAAGGGAGGCGCTCAGTTGCGCCTTCTCCTTGAGCCTTGAGCTTATCTCCCCTTGCAATGCCAAAGTGATGTGCTCAACAAGCGATGTGATGAATTCGCCATCCTCACTGCTAAGTGGTTGTTTCGCATGGTGTGCTACACCAAATGCGCCCACAGTTCTATCCTCCAGGTGCAGTTCCCAGACTCGCACGCTCACATCGCCAGACTCAACCCATTCTGGCTGTCTGTCACCTTCCAACACCTCAAGCTGCAGCTTTGATATGTCAAGCTTTGCCGAAGCGCTGCGCTCATACGCTATAACGAGCTCTTTAATGAGTTCGTTAACAGTGCTGCTCTCAATGTCTTTTAAGGCGCACGCTATGGCAAACGAGTCGTTCTCAAGGTTGACGAGCACACCAGCAGCTATGCATGGGACGACCGAATGTGCCGTGGTGGTTGCTTTTGCCATGACGGCTTTTATGTTATCAAGCCTCTGAGCAGCCTGAGATAGCTCATAAAGGGCGAGCAACCTTGCGGTGCGCTTTTTGACCAGCTCCTCAAGCTTCTCGTTCATCTCTAAAAGCCGTTCACACAGCATCGCGGTCTCAAGTGATGCTGCAACTTCATTTGCCGCCGACTGGAAGAGGACAATATCTTCGTCGTCCAATTCCTCGCCAACGATCAGGAGCACTCCGTGAGATCTTTCAGGGGATGTCATGGGCAGGATAAAGGCTTTCAATGCCTGCATGTCAGAGGGCATCCCGATCAGTTTGAGCAGCTCGCTAAATTCGTCCTCCCCTCGGGATGCTATTTTTGCCCTCCGGGAAGATATAACCTCCCATAGCCTCTGCTCAATGCCCACTCCAATTTCCGGTTCACTTATGACGAGCCTATGTGGTGTGGGCTTCCCATCCGAGCTTTCGGTCGGCAGTGCGGCTACCAGCTTGTAGAAGCACTTATCTTCGTGCGAATGAAGCAGGATGGCGCATCCGCAGTTAAGCTCTCGTGAGAGCAATTCAGTTGCTGTCAGCATCACCTCATGTGGTCTGTGCATCCTCTCCAGTGCCCGGCGTAGCTTTTCAAGGATGCCCGTTATAGCTTTGTGTCTGACGCGCCTCGTTACATCACGCATTAAGCAAATCACATATGCATTGCCGCGCTCATCAGTTATGAGTGAGCCACTAACCTCATACCAAACTTGCTCCCTCTCTCCGAGGGCAATTTCGCAAGCCTCGGTTTCAATTCCTTTTAGCATGTTGTCCATCCACTGCCTCATCATGTAAACCGAATATGGCGCTATTAGCTCGTAGATTGATTTCCCATGTGGTTGGGTGCCTGAGCCATGCGCTTTTTCCAGTGCTTTCCCAAACGCTTCATTCGCATCAATCACTTCGCCATCCGGCTTCAATATGCACACGCTATCTGACGCGAGCATGAACAGGTTGCGATACCATTCATTGGACACCTTTAAGCTCTCAACCAGCCTTGCGCGCTGTATCGCCACACCGAGTTCGTTTCCGATCGCTTCAAGCAGTGATAGCTCCTCTTCGCCCCATCTCAGCGGTTCTCGGTATGAGACGGCGAGCACGCCATAAACTGTGGCTCCGGCTTTTAGAGCCGCAAAAGCGCTGCACCTAAGCCCCTCATTCAGGCATGCATTTCTGTGTTCCGATGTTGATGTGAGGTAGTCAACAATGCTCGGTTTAAGCGTCTTCGCCACAGTCCCAACATTGCCAACGCCATATCTCAACTCCTTTACCTCGTCGGCAAACTTGCTTGATATGCCCTTGTGCTTGACCAACTTCAAGGTGTCACCATCCTCAAACATGTAAATGCGCCCGGCTGGTGCATTCAGCGTCTCCATGGCTGCTTCCAAGCCGCGCTCAAGTATCGTCCCAAGCTCGGTATATTCGCTCAGCGCCGATGCGACACGATACATCGCTTCCAATCGCCTGTTGAGGCGCTCCTGTGCCTTACGATGCTCAACTTCTTGGCTGATATCCTGCGCAGTTATGACGCGCAGCTTTAGCCCACTCACATTGGCTTCGCTTATGGCGATGAGAACCGGCACCGATGCTGAGGCTTTTGTCCGCAACACAGCTTCTCCCGCTGTCGTGAGCTCGCCATCAAACAGCTCGCTCAGGTTCATTTTGGTGAGCTCATCCAAGCTGTAGCCGGTCAGAAGACACATTGTCCTGTTTGCATAAACTATGCGGTTGAGGGCATCGGCTATGACGAGTGCGCCGGGAGCATCCTCTGTCAGCTTGTAGAGCCAGTTGAGCCATGAGCTTGCTCGCCTGTGAATTAGCATGGCGGTAATCAATGTCGCGATAAGAGCTATGAACAGCGGGAGGTGAACCGGCTGGGTTTCCATGCGCTTAAGCCATGCAAGTGCGCCTCTTGTGAGCGTGAGCAGGAGGGCAAAGGCGAGTAAGGAGATTAGGGCGTAAAGCAAACGCTCAAGCTGATTGAGCTTTTTAACCTGATGCAAGAAGAAAGGTCTCAACCCGTTCACCCCCCTATGAGCTTACGCGATTTGGGGGCCCTCATGGGCGTTGCGATGGCGCTTTAATTCCAATGCCCGCTTGATGATCGCTATCAGCTCATCCGGGTCAAATGGCTTTGAAATGAAGCAATCAATTCCCTCCTCCCAACCTCTGAGGATGCTTTTTGGTGAGCGCTCAACTGTGAGCAATATCACTGGCAAGTCACGAAAACGCTCATCGGAGCGTATCACTTCAAGCACTCCCCACCCATCAAGCACCGGCATGTAAATGTCCAAGATTACAACATCGGGGTTGTATCGGCGGAGCAGCATCAATGCTTGAAGTCCGTCCATAGCTGTGATGACTTTGAAACCCTCATGTTCCAAGCACACGCGCAGAAGTTCTATCACGGCGCGATCATCATCCACTGCGAGTATAAGCGGCTGGCTGCTTTTGGATGAATGCGACACCGCATCTCCAATGCTTAAGGCATACCACCTCATCTTGCTTCCTCACCCCAAAACGCATTTTGCCAGCTGCCTCTCTCGGATTGCAATGGCTGAGACAGCTGCTTAACCCCTGCATATCTTTCGTAACGCCGTCGCGAGTGCGAGCACATCTTTCTCAGTGTTGAACAGGCTGACGCTCGCCCTAATAGTGCCCGTCTCAAAAGTGCCTATAGTGCGGTGCGCCATCGGTGCGCAGTGCAATCCCCATCGCACGATTATGCCAAACTGCCTCTCAAGCCTCATAGCCACCTCGCCGCAATCAAGTCCATCAATGGTGAATGAGACAATGCCGACGCGCTCGCATGCCGATTTTGGTCCGAAGATTCTCACACCATTGAGCCTTGATAACTCGCGCAACATTAACTCCGTTAGCGCCAACTCACGCTGGCGCACCCTGTCAATTCCGTAACGCATCAGAAAGCCTATGGCGGCATTAAGCCCGGCTATAGCCGGCATGTTAAGTGTTCCGGCTTCAATTCTTTCTGGCATCTCCGGCGGTTGCTCCTCAAGGTGTGAGTGTGAGCCAGTCCCACCATGTATCAGCGGTTCAATGTCAATCCCCTCTCGGACATACAGTCCACCGATGCCATGGGGTCCGAGTAAGCCCTTGTGTCCAGTGAAAGCGAGCATGTCTATGTTCATCTCATCAACATCAATTGGCAGGATGCCGGCGCTTTGAGCTGCATCCACAAGGAATGGTATCCCATGCCGCCTCGCTATTTCGCCCACATCGCAGATTGGCATTATTGTGCCAGTGACATTTGAGGCATGTGTCATCACGATGAGCCTCGTATTTCGCCTTATGTGGCGTTCAACCTCCATAGGGTTAAGTCTTCCCTCGCCATCGCACTGAATCACGGTCAGTTCAATTCCCATTGTCCGCTCAAGGTATTTCAGCGGTCGCCAAACGGCGTTATGCTCCATGCTCGTGGTAATGACATGCTCACCGCCTTTAAGGAAGCCCTTAATGGCGATGTTCAAAGCGTGTGTCGCATTAAATGTGAAAGCGATGCGCAGCGGGTCTTTGATGCCAAATAGTGATGCGAGCAATTCCCTCGTGCTGTAAGCGAGTCTCTCGGCAGCAACTGTCAGGCTATCTGTGCCCCTGCCGAGGCTCACTCCCAGATGGCGCATGTAATCCATGACTGCACGGTAGACCTCTTTCGGCTTTGGGAAGGATGTGGCAGCGTTGTTGAGGTATATGAAGCCACCCTTCATAGCTCAGTCGCCCCTCAAGATCAACCCGACAATTCATCACCAATTGAGAGAGCCGTGCTGCCAAAAAGATGTAGCACTGCTATGATGCGAAAGCTGTGCGCCTTTATTCGTCAGAATGCAGGATGGCATCCAAAGCCGGCATATGCTTGATGCCATATTTGCGCCCCTCGGCGAGCATTATCTCGGCGAGCGCATTGAGCTTATCATCTTGCAACTTCTTCGGGCGGTGCATTGAGACGATCTCTTCAACAATGCTTGCGCACTTTTTCACAGCATCCAATCCGCCGGCTCGCTCCCAAGCTTCCTTTGTCAATCGGTCAATGGCTTGTGACGGAAACAGCAGTTCATATCGCATCCATTTAAGCGTGTGCTCGGATGTGAGGAAGTGCTCCGCTGACATTATGTCATCATATAGGTCTTCAGCGATTACCACTGAACGCTGTTCTATGCCTTTGAGCATGCGCCTTACCATGCCGCACACATCGTTATCAAGGACGAGCTTTTCTGGGCTTTGGCAGTTTTCAAACTCAATCATCCCCGCTCCGGCGATCATGTTTACTCCAGCAAGCGCCCCTATGAGCATCCCGACAGCCGATTCAACACCGGCTTGCGCATCCAAGAGCTTAGAGTCGCTCAACCCAAGGTAACCATGTGTTGGGAGACCAAAGTATTGTCCGATTTGCGCATACGCAGCGGTGAGCATTGCCACTTCAATTGCTCCCATTGCGACGGTCCCGTGACGCATATCAAAGACACCCGGAGAACCGCCGTAGATTATCGGAGCTCCCGGGGAAGCGAGTTGATGAATGACTATTCCGCTAAGGCACTCGGCAGTGTGTTGGACGAGCGCCCCAGACAGAGTCACTGGAGCGCTTACGCCGAGGAGGGGCATTGAGACAATTTCAGCAGGTATGCCATAAGTGGCACAGTCAATGAGTGACTGAGCTGTCAACCTACTCCATTTCAACGGCGGTGATGGGCACGCATCAAACACGGCAAGCGGCTTCTTTCGCAGCTCCTCTTCGCTTCCACGAATGACAGTGAGCATCTCCTTCATCACGGTGAAGCCCTCAATTGTGAATGTGCCGGTCACAATTGGCTTGGTTGAATTTGTGAGCACGATGAACAAACGATACCTATCGGCGATTTCGTGCGGTATGTCCGAAGGTATAACGGCGGTGCTTTGTGCGTCAATATTTTGCAACGCGTCCGCTATTCTGGCAAATGCAACTGCATCATCGCTAACGGCTCGCCTTATCCTGCCCGATTTCGCATCCAAAATGTTGAGTGCTGCTGAGCCCGGGGTGAAATGAACTTCCATGCCGCAAAGTTCAATTGATGCATTGCCATCCCTATCGTATAGCCTCAATCTGCTTGGAGCGCTCTTCAAGCATCTCCAAACCAAGTCATCGCCGATAAGGGCTCGCTTCTTCGCCATGTCAACTTTTGCCCCGGCATCGCCGAGCATTGAGAGGGCTTCATCATGCTCAATGAACACGCCAACCTTGCTCAATATATCCAGTGCCTCACTCACTATGCGTTCTACGAACTCATCGCCCAACAGCTTTATGGCTGGACGCACAGGGGGATGCATTCCTCCATCTTGTATGGCGCCAGATTGCCATTGCTCCATTGTGCTCCCTCCAAGCGCATTGAGCATTGGCGGTTTGCGTCACCATCGGCGCTCATTTTGGTGGCGGCATTAAGCTATCATGTATCGTGAGGTGAGTTCGTGCCAGAACGAGTTGTATGAAGCTCACAAAGCTCACACATGCGATGGTCACAAATGGCGCAGGGTATGCGCGCGGCTTATCATGCAATGTTGCGGTTGAGTTTGTGAGTTTGAGCTCATCTGTTGTGGGAGCATAAGCGAGATGAAGGACAAAGGTTCACATCTGCGCCTTTGCATCACAAACTCCCTTTTGCTTCGGCGCTGGATTTATGCCATTGTTGTGGCTGCAATGACCGTAACAGTTGACCAGATAAGCAAAGCGCTCATATGCTCATTGCTCCCTGTGGGCAGTGAGAGGGTTTTGATTGCGGGTGTGCTCCACTTAAAGCATGTGCGAAATTATGGCATTGCCTTCGGGCTCGCTCACGGTATCGGCGATGGGTTGATATTGCTGTCCATCGTCTGCCTTGTGGGGTTGCTTTTGTGGGGCAGGCATCTGCTTTGTGAGCATCCGTTTGCGTGCATAGCCTTTGGACTGATGTTTGGCGGCGGTGTCGGGAATACGCTTGACAGATTCTTTCGTGGCAGCGTCGTTGACTTCATTGACCTGCGCGTATGGCCCGTCTTCAACATAGCTGACATGGCGCTCACCTTTGGAACGATGAGCGTGATTGCAATGCTGCTCATACAGCGTGCGAGCAAGCGCAAAATGGTTGAGCCATAGTGAGTCTTTTGTGTTGCCCAATTCCGTCCCATTGCGCATGGAAAGCACATGCGCGCTATAATGGCTTTGGCACATATAGCCCTGTTGGATTTCCCCAACTCATGGCAGTTGACCTCGCTCAAATTGGCATGGTGAGTTGATTATGCGTTGATGTGAGAATGAGTTCTCAGATGCTGATTGCGGGCTTCACAGACCGTTGGGAGGTAGGCAACCATGGATATGCGCCTATTACAGCAAGTTGAGCGGAACTACATGCGCAAGGATGAACTTCCCGACTTCCGTCCGGGTGACATCGTGCGAGTCACAACGAGATATCTTGAGGGCGACAAGGAGAAGGAGCAGGTGTTTGAAGGAGTCGTAATACGAAGGAGAGGCAGTGGCACAAGCGAGACATTCACGGTCAGGCGTATTGGCGCACACAATGTCGCTATTGAGAGGACTTTCTTCCTCCATTCACCGAGCATTGTTCGCTTGGAGGTCGTCAGGCGACAGAAGGTCAGGCGAGCTCGCCTTTACTACCTTCGTGAGCTCAAGGGCAAGGCTGCGAGGTTGAAGGAGGATAGAGCGAGGGCTGAAGCCGATAAGCAGCGCTCGCGTGAATCCGAAAGCGCAGCGCTGGAGGGCACAGATGAATAGCCACAAGGGATGATGGCGTGGTGCAGTGACATAAGCTTTATCGCTGGCGATTCGTCAGATGGGAAGTGAATACGGATGCGCTGGGAAGTGCTGTCATCGCCAGCCCTGTGGGGGGTTGTTATTGTTGTCCTTGCGATAGTTAGGGCTGCGTTGGCATTAGCATCATGGGATAGGCTTGAAGTTGTGCGCAAGCAGCTGATTGAAATTGTAGAGGCATTGCTGTTTGCGCTCATCCTTGTGATGCTTATCATACGCCCGTTCATTGTGCATGCCTTCCACATACCGTCATCTTCAATGAGCCCAACGCTTGAGGTCAACGACAAGATATTGGTCAGCAAGTTCCTCTATCGCTTTCGTGAACCGAGGAGGCAGGAGGTGGTCGTCTTTGAGGCACCGCCAGAGGCGCTCAAGTTAAGCGCTCACCAAAATCAGACGACATACATAAAGCGGGTCATCGGGATACCGAATGACCTCATCAGGATTGAGGGTGGGCAGGTTTTCGTCAACGGTGAGAAGCTTGACGAACCCTATGTCCAATTTAGAAGCTTTGAGAACTTCCCCGATGACTTCGGCGACTGGATGAATGCTCACGAGCTTTCAAAGTGTGTAGTTATGCATTCGGGCAAGCGTTGGGTGCGCGTCCCCGAAGGGTGCTATTTTGTGATGGGCGATAACCGCTCAAACAGCTCCGATAGCAGGCGCTGGGGCTTCGTCACGAGGGATAGGTTGCAGGGAAAGGCACTGTTTCGCTGGTGGCCTTTATGGCGCATAGGCTTAGTTCGGTAACTCATATGCGGGTGGTATGCGCATGTTAGTGCGATGCAAAATCGGAGTTGCTATTTTGGCATTGTTCACCCTGTGCGCATTAAAAGGTGCATTTGGGATTGATTTGTTGACGAGGGACCTTGAAGTGCGTGTGGGGAAGCAGGCGGCGGTTGAAGTTGAGCGTGAATATGGCGGAGCCCTCGTAAGTGGTGTTCATGTTGAGAGGCTGCAGCGTGTTGGATCAAAGATTGCTTCAGTGTGCCCGCGCAAGGATGTAAGTTACACATTCAAGGTGCTCAACAACGATGAATGGGTAAACGCAGTCTCGCTTCCGGGCGGATTCGTGTATGTCACCAAGAGGCTGATGGATTTGTGCTCTACAGATGAGGAGCTGGCTTATGTTGTGGGTCACGAGGTGGCGCACATAGCTATGAAGCATGCGCGCAAGCAAATTAGCGAGAGGCTCGCCTTAGGGGTTGCTGCGAGCGTCTTTGTGCCAGACAGTGAAATCGTGCGCATGGGTGTCTCAGTGGCGCTGGCACTGCATGAGAGAGGCTATTCACGCTCACATGAGCGTGAAGCTGACAAGTATGGCGTCATCTACATGATGCAGGCTGGCTATAACCCAATAGGCGCTCTCAAGGTCTTGAACATGTTTTTGAGGATGGAGGGCTCACGGGATAGCGCAATCACGCGCCTCCTCAGAACGCATCCGCATCCGAGGGAAAGATTGCAGTATGTGCGAAGGGTAATTTCGCAGCACGGTGCAAAGTATGGTTTTAACTTGCAAGCCATTGAAGAGCAGCTCAAGGGACAGCAATGACCGATAAGCCTTGCAAAGGCAAATGGCTCCAATCGCTCACAATGGGGTGCTCGCATTGTCAATGCCGCAGATAAAGCTAATCGCAGCCGATGTTGACGGGACGCTCATAGGGAGCAGTAAGGTGCCTACGGAGAGGGTTAAATCCGCAATCAGGATGGCAATTGAGCTCGGATGTGAGGTCGTTCCGGCAACCGGAAGGAGCAGGTATACGATGCGCCACTTGATGGAGGAGCTCGGTCTTTCAGGACCGGTGATTTTGTTTGGTGGCGCAGTTGTGTTGCACTGGGGCAGCTGTGCAGTTTGGCACCATGTGCTCATACCGGTTGAGCTGGCGAAGAAGGTGGTAACGGTCATAAGGGGCTGTGGCATGGGTTCGGTGGCGATGGCCGACGGAATTGAGAGCGATTGCGTGGTCGCCGAAAGGATTCTACCGCCACCTGAGGCATATGTTGAGCGCAACATAGCCAGATTGGAGTGGGTTGATGATTTGACTCAATCAATGCCATTTGAACCGGCAACAGTTGTAGCCGTTGGGGATGAGGATGTGGCTTTGAATTGCGTAAGGCGGCTAAAGAGCGAGTTTGGTGAGGCATTGTCAATCACCGCGTCGTATAGCGTGGCATATGGCGGATGGGTCGTTGAGGTTCATCACAAGGACGGGAGCAAGGGTAAGGCGCTTACGGTTATTTTGGAAAGGTTGGCTATACCTAAGGAGCAAGTGATGGCGATAGGTGATAACTTGAACGACATTGACATGCTTCAATGTGCCGGATTGAGGGTGGCTATGGCGAATAGCCCCGAGGAGGTCAAACGGGTTGCACACGAGGTTGTCCCAAGCGCCGATGACGACGGCGTCGCATATGCAATCCACAAATTTGTGCTCCGTTGAAATGGGCGCTTGCCACTTCAAAGGCGAGGATAGCGCTCATCAATCGCTGACGGCAAAATTAGCATTCAGCATCGCTTGGTGTAGTCCCATTGTGCCGGCGTGTTCTCAGCATATCCAACACTGATTGAGCGGGGGTTGTGAGGCATGAACGGGAGGTTGCTTCGCTTTGCCAATGTGTCAATTCTGATGCTGTCAATCTGCATAATTTGCGCCGTCGTTGCCATCCGTATGGGCTTAGTCGTAGCTGCAGATGTGGTTGAGACATTCAATCAAGCCTGCGAGAAGTTCCGGCAGGGTGACTATGACGGAGCATTGCAAGGCTTTCAGGCAGTGGTTGAAGTTAACCCCGAAGATGTTGAGGCGCTCACATACATCGGGCTCATTTATCTCCACAAGAAGCAATACGACCATTCAATTGCCAACTTTGAGAAAGCAGTTAAGCTCAAGGGCGACGCAAGTGTGCTCGCTGTAGCATGGAACAATTTGGGCTGTGCACTCCAAGCAAAGGGCAAGCTTGATGAGGCTATAGGCGCATACACTGAGGCTACAAGGCTCAACAGCAAGCTCAGCGAAGCCCATTTCAATCTTGGCAATGCCATCCTCCTTAAGGCGACACAGATGGAGGGCGCTGGTAAGGTGAAAGAGGCTGCGGAGTTATACATGCGAGCCATAGAGGCATATGAAAAGGTGATTGAGCTATTCGCCGCAAAGCTCGGACAGAAGGTTGAAGAGAAGCACATTGCGGCGGCGATGAAGGATGCCCTGTCAATACTTTCAGCTGGCAAGTATGATCAGGCGATTGAGCGCTTCAGGGCTGTGGCTATGAGGCGCTGCGACCAATCTGAGTTGCACAGCAGCATGGGGCACTGCTACGCTCGCTTGAAGATGATGGATAAGGCGATAGAGAGCTACGCACAGGCAGTGGGACTTGCGCCGCAGAATGCATCGTATCATTCAGACCTCGGGCTTGCCCTCTTGAATGCGGGGCGAATCTCGGAGGCTATAACCGTGCTTGAGAGGGCAGTCAAGCTCGGTGATAATTCGTCTCAGGTGAGCTACGCGCTTGGACTTGCATATGAGCAGAAGGGTAGGTTGGTTGAGGCTATAAACTATTTCAAGCGGGCTGCGGAAGCTGACCCGCAGTGTTGGGATGCGCATGTTGCTTTGGCGGAGTTGTATGAGCGTCAGAATGATTTGGAGAAAGCCCTCAACTCCTACTTGCTCGCAGCTGCTCTCAAGCCGCAGCCGGCGCTGTTTAACAACATCGGCAGAATTTATTTCCTCCTCGGAAAACGCAATGAGGCTATCCAATACTTCCAAAGGGCTGTGAAGGAAGATGCGGCATTCATTACGGCTCGCCAAAACCTCGCGATCGCATACAGGGCTAATGGCGACTTTGAGAAGGCTGCAGCGGAATGGAATGAGGTGCTGAAGCTGCAGCCGGAGAGCTTGGAAGCCAGATTGGAGCTCGCCGATGTGCTCGTTGAGCTTAAGCGGTATGATGAGGCAATGGAGTTGTGTAAAGAGGTCTCAGTTAGAGATCCGAAGAACGCGCCGGCGAGGGTCTTGCTCGGTTTCATCCATTACACCCGCGGCAACTTGGGTCTTGCGTTGGATGAATACAGGCGTGCCACCGAGCTGGATCCAAAAAACGCCGATGCGTGGAATGGCTTGGGAGCAGTGTATGAGAGGCAGGGCAAGTTGCAAGATGCCGAGAAGTGCTATCTTAAGGCGCTTGAAGTTGACCCGAAGCATAAACCAGCTGAAGAGAACCTGAAGAGGTTAAGGGAGCGCCTCAAGACTGTTCAATAGCTCCAATCCAGCACCATCGGTGGATGAGTTTCGTGTGGTAGCAGCTGCTCTCCGCAGAGGCGAGATTGGATGCCCTCTTAGTGATGCCGCATTGCGGGTTGTGAACCACCCTCACATTCAGCTGTGTGCCTTCCCTTCCTAAAGGGGGCTTAAGCGCGTTACCTTTGACATTGGGTGCAATCTGTCAAAGCACGCTTTGTGAGGCGAAGTTGCATGAAGCCGAAAGGTGATGTGCGCGTCATTGGGATTGTGGCTGCTCTGCACAAGCCGAGTATTGAGATTGCCTTACGCAGCGTTGTTGCGGCGCTTGATGAAAGGGGAATCAATATGCTCCTCACAAGCGAGTGTGCCGAGCTTGTTGGCAAGCACTCGTGCTCTGCCCACCAGGATGACATAGCTTCGTCTGACATGATATTTGCGCTTGGCGGCGATGGGTGCATTTTGAGTGCGGTGCGCATGGCTGCAAAGCATGGGACGCCAATATTCGGGGTGAGAGTTGGCGGGCTCGGCTTTTTGAGCGAGGTTGATTGGCAAGATGTGGAATGGGCACTTGAGATGATACTCAATGGGGAGCATCTGATTGAATCTCGGAGGCTGTTTCAGGCGGTCGTTCACAGGGAAGGGCAAACGGTGTGGCTCAATTATGGCTTGAACGATGTCGTCGTTTCAAGGGGGGCGCTGTCGCAAGTCCCGATGTTTGAGGTGCGAATCAACGGTGAGCTTTTGATGGCTGAGCTTGCTGATGGCGTAATCGTAGCCACGCCGACTGGGTCAACTGCATACTCGCTCTCAGCCGGCGGACCAATAGTCACTCCAGATGCAGATGTGTTCATCATAAACCCAATCTGCGCTCACTCCCTCCATGTCAGACCGGTTGTCACATCCCAGTCGGTGGAGGTCTCAATCAGGATATCCGAAATGAAAGCGATGCCGATGGATGTCACCGTCATGGTTGACGGGCAGTTGACTTTGAAGTTGCTCAAGGACGATGAGGTGTATGTGAAGGCATCCGAGTATAAGGCGAACTTGGTCAGGTTACGCAAGTTTGATTTTCTTGGGAGGCTACGCCAAAAGCTTAAGTGGGGCTACAAGGAAGAGCCGATAATCAAGCAGCGCGGCGGTGTGGCTTAAGGAAGGCGAACTGCGATGCTGAAGCTGCTCAGGGTCAAAAACCTCGCTTTGATTGATGAGCTTGAGCTTGAGTTGGGTCCCGGATTGAATGTCCTCACAGGCGAGACGGGTGCTGGTAAGTCAATCCTCATAAACGCCATATCGCTTGCGGTTGGCGAGCGCGCCGATGTTGAGCAGATACGCACCGGAGCTGATACCGCAATTGTTGAGGCTGTGTTTCAGCTGCATGGGCACGAAGCCATACGGAGGGCTTTGAATGAATTCGGCTGTGATGAGACAAGTGAACTCATCGTTTGCAGAGTTCTGGAGCGCATCGGGAGGACGAAATGTTTCATCAATGGGCGTCCGGTTGGCTTGAAGATGCTAAAGCGCATCGGTGAATTGCTCGTTGACATACATGGACAACATGAGCATCAGTCTTTGCTACGCCCGGAAACTCATCTCGCTTACCTTGACAGGTATGGCGGTGAGCGATTGTGGGGCTTGATTGAGGAGTATCGCTCTCTCTACGATTCCCTCAAAGAGGTTGAAGGGCTTAAGCGCAGGATGATGAGCAGCGAGCGTGAGCGTGAAAGGCGCATAGACCTGCTTCGCTATCAGGCGCGTGAGATTGATGCCGCAAAACTCGTCCCCGGCGAGGAGGAAGAACTCAAAGCGGAGCGGCAAAGGCTTTTACACTCCGAGAAGCTCTTAGAGGCGATCGGGAGGATGCGCAAATGCCTGCGTGGCGAGGAGGATGTTGAGGGTGCAATTCCACTCCTTTCAGCGGTTTTGGTTGAGTTGAGGAGGGCATCTCAGTGGGACAGGAGATTGAGTGAGCACTCGGAGCAAATTGAGCAGGCTATTTATTCGCTTGAGGATGTGGCTGAGCAGATTGATGAATATGCATCTGGGCTTGAGTTTAACCCGACGAGGCTTGAGGCGATTGAGAGCAGGCTCGCACTCATAAGCGCATTAAAGCGCAAGTATGGCGATAGCATTGAAGAGGTGCTCTCCTACAGACAGCGAATTGAGGCGGAGTTGAGCTTGCTTGAATCGCATGAGGAGCGCCTTGAAGAGCTTGAAAGGCGCTCAGTTGAGTTGAGGCAAAGGCTATCGCAGGTTGCCGGTGAGCTTTCAAGGGCAAGGTGTGAAGCCGCTAAGGAAATGGAGATGGCGATGGAAGAGCAACTGCGTTCGCTCATGATGGACAAGGCTCGGTTTAAGGTGTCCATAGTCAGGGAAGTGGATGAAGACGGTCTCTCGGTTGATGGCGAGAAGTATGCCTTTGACAGGGATGGCATTGACCGAGTTGAATTTTTGATTTCGCCCAATGAGGGTGAGCCGTTAAAGCCGCTCGCAAAAATAGCCTCCGGCGGTGAGATATCACGCGTGATGCTCGCCTTGAGGGCTATCCTGCGCTCAGCGCACGAGATACCAACGCTCATCTTCGACGAAATTGATGTTGGGATAGGCGGTAGAACCGCCGAGGCGGTCGGCATGAAGCTGAAGGGCGTTTCCAAATTCGCTCAGGTGATATGCGTCACTCATCTGCCGCAAATTGCCTGCATGGCTGATACCCACATCAGCGTTAGGAAAGTGACAGAGCGCGGTCGGACACTGATACGAGCCCATCACCTTTCGTTTGATGAGCGCGTTGCTGAGATAGCGAGGATGCTCGCCGGAACGAGGATAACCGAGACGACCTTAAAGCAAGCCGCTGAGATGTTGACCAGGCAAGCTGCTTAGCCTCTGACATGTGCGGCAAGCTGGAACATGCTCTATGTGCAGCGCTGCGGTGAAGGGCATGAAAGGCATTATACGGGCACCTGTGCGCATGGACAGGCTCACCAAAAGGCTCGTGAAGAGATTGAGGAGGGGCGAAATTGCGCTCATTGATCATGAGGACATTGATTTGATCGCAGCCTATAGCTTGATTGAGGTCGGAGCATCAGCTGTGATAAACATCTCAAGCTCAGCCACTGGCAATTTGCCCCCCAGCGGTGCTGAGCTCCTCCTCTCACACAACATACCGATCATTGACGAGATGGACAAAAGGGCTTTTGAGCTGCTGCGTGATGGTGAAGTGGTGGAGGTCAATATCCCATATGGCGAGCTCAAATTTGACGATGTCGTGCTTCGCGGCAAGCCGCTCACAGCTGATGAACTTGAGCGCCGCAAAGAAGCCTTCTCAAGGCGCGTCAGCGAGGTTGTTGAGGCGTTTGTCAGGAACACGCTTGATTACATTCAGCGAGAGGGGAGCGAGTTGCTTTCTGGGAGCATAATGCCACCGAAGCTAAAGACGAAGCTGCATGGCAGACATGCGCTCATCGTGACCCGCGGGCGCGGGTATAAGGAAGACCTTAGGGCTATCATGCCATATGTGCGCAGTGAGCATCCCGTGCTCATCGGTGTTGATGGTGGCGCTGATGCCATTCTTGAGTTCGGATTGAAGCCCGACATAGTTTTTGGTGACATGGACAGTGTCTCCGAGGAGGCACTTAGGCGTGCCACCGACATCGTTGTGCATGCGTATGTTGACGGTGAGGCGCCCGGGCTTGAAAGGGTGAGGAGGTTGGGCTTTGAAGCCGTCACATTTTCGGTGCGTGGGACGAGCGAAGATGCGGCTATGCTCCTCGCTTATGCATGTGGTGCGAGCCTTATCATAGCGGTCGGAACGCACACGAGTTTCATTGAGTTCCTTGAGAAGGGACGCAAGGGGATGGCAAGCACATTCCTCACGCGCTTGCGCCTCGGACATTTGCTTGTGGATGCGAAAGGTGTCAGCCAGCTTTATTCCGGCGGATTGAAGCTATGGCACATAGCCGCGCTTTTAGGGCTCGGCGCAGCGTCTGCATTTGTCATCGCAAAATCATCGCCATACACAATGGGCTTCCTGAGAGCGATCGCCCTTTGGGCAATCGTGCAGTTGGAAAGGCTTTTCAAGTTGGTGTTCTAATTGCGCTTCGGTTAGGGGCGGCAAACGGCGCTACGCGGCGCTGATTCATAATGTGTTCCTTGAGCTGACAGTTGGTGAACGAGCCATGGGAATGGATGTGCGTTTTTACTACGCATCGCTTGTTGCTGTCCTCGTTTTCTTCCTCATCGGTTTGCTTGTTGGAATTGGGCTAAGCCGTCAGCCGGCAGTTGAGAAGCTCGCTGCGCATATTGAAAAGCAACTTCGTCAGTATCGTGAAGAGGTTAACAAGCAGCTGCGTGAGAAGGAGCAAGCCATGCGCTCACTGCAATCAAAGTTGGCTGAGGTGAAGCAAAGGGTGGCGTGGCATGAACAGTTTTTGCATTCTGCCGCACCGTTGCTCCTTCGCAATGTATTGCAGTATCGCAACATAGCCATCATTGTGACAGCTCCGGAGGGCTATGCGGCATTCCTAAAGGACCTTGAGCTTGTGCTGAGGGCAGCCGGCGGTGTTGTTCGGTCTGTGACGAAAGTTCATAGAACGGTGTTCACCATGCCAGAAGATGCCATTGTGAGGCTGGCGGGTAACCTCTCGGTGCAACCGGTCGCAAAGGATGCGCACGATTTGCGCTCGGCATACCGAAGGGCATTGATTGCAAAGCTTGCTTGGCTCATCAAGTTTGGCGATCAGGATGACCAACTCAAAAAGTTCGCACATGGTGGTTGGGTGACGCTATCTGGGGATTACTCTCACCCGGTTGGTGCTGTGATACTTATCAGCGGCATCAAGGCAGCCAGAGATGAAGATGAGTTTGAGGCGGTGGATTTAGAGCTCATAAAGGCGCTGAAGCCGTTTGGGGCGAAGATCGTGATATGCGAGACATCGGAAGTTGAGAGGTCAATTGTTCCGGCGTGCCGCTATATTGGTGTGCCTACGGTTGACAATGCCGAATCAGCCATTGGGCAAATTTGCATTGCTTACGCTCTTGCCGGGCACGAAGGTAATTACGGCTGGAAGGAGACGGCAAGGGAACGCTTCCCCAATCTCCAGTTGAATGCCAAGGGCATTGGCGGCACAATTAGGTCAACACGGTAGGGCGATGAGAGAGCGTGGCAAACGCTCATGAGCGAGCGCTCCGGCTCTTGCAGGTGTGTTTCAGTCATCATACCCGCATACAATGAAGCTGATAGGATTGGCTCTACGATTATGGCTGCGTGGCGGCTGCCGCATGTCATTGAAGTTGTCGTTGTTGACGATGGTTCAATTGATGACACCGCCAAGATTGCTCTAAGCTGCGGAGCGTCCGCTGTTATCAGGCTGAAGAGCAACAGCGGCAAAGGGATGGCTCTCATGAAGGGCATAAGTGCATCTAAAGGCGATGTGCTTTTATTCGTTGATGCTGATCTTGGCGAGAGTGCCATCAGCCTCGAACCGCTCATACGGATTGTTGTTGATGGCGATATTGATATGGCTATTGCTGCCCCTCCGCCAAGTGGCAACCTCGGTGGTTTTGGGTTAGCGAAGGCTATTGCGAGGCTTGCCATAGCGCTCTCTGGAGGGTTTGTTCCTAAGGCGCCGCTCAGCGGGCAGCGCGCTGTGCGCCGCAAGTTGATTGAACGCATTGGCCGGCTCGCACACGGATTTGGTGTGGAGGTGGGGTTGACGATTGATGCGCTTTCACAAGGCGCGCGCATTGTTGAAATCCCAATCAAGTTTGAGCACCGCCATACCGGGCGCACCATTAGGGGGTTTATCCACAGGGGGAGGCAGTTGGTGGACATACTTAGAGCGGCGCTGCCAAGGCTCATCTCATTAAAACTTAGCTCCGCCTTGAAGACGATGCGCAGGGATAAGGGCAATGCTTAAATGGCTTAAATGGTGGCTTTGCTGTGATGGGTTTATGGTCAATCATTCCTATGGTCATCCTGTTCCCGTTTGCGGTTGTCCCTTTGGGAATGCTCGCACTGATGCGGTGCGATGATTTGTTGAGGCTGAATTTCCGCGGACAACTTGTGACCACTTCCGGCGGTATCGCCATATGCGCATCGTTTGCGTTGCAGCTCGCAGTTGCTTGCCCCTTCTTCGTCAACCTCACAAGCGTATGCTCGCTCATGGTGCTTGTGGGAACTTGGTTTCTGTCAATCGGATTGGTTGATGACTTTTATGGAGACGGGTTGTGGCGTGGTCTTGTTGGGCACATTCGCGCACTGCTTTATCACCGCCGCGTAACAACTGGGTTGATCAAAGCCATCGGGGGCGTCATCGGGGCGACCGCAATTATTCTCTGGCAAGCCAAAGGCGATGCCAAGCTGTTGCCCAATTGGCTGCTTGGCGTTATGCTCATCTGCCTGTCGGCTAACGGAATTAACTTGCTTGACAAACGCCCCTCACGCGCGCTGAAGGTGTTTTGGGCTTTATGTGCGTGTTCCATCGTTGTGGCGCACGGCAATGAACGGTTCACAATTGCCATGCTCATGGTCTCAACCTTGCCCTATGCCCCTTATGACTTTTCATGTCGTGCCATGCTCGGTGACGCCGGTGCAAACTTTCTTGGGGCGACGCTCGGGAGCTTCATCTGGATGGCAACACCATTTGGATTTCAGTTATCCGTGTTGGTGCTTTGGATTGGACTACATGCCTATGCGGAGAGACGCTCATTGACGGAGGCGATAGCGAAGTCCAAAGTCTTAAGTTGGTTGGACGAGGTTGGAGTGAAACGGGCATCTGCGTCAAATTAATTGGGTCGGCAACGGTGCAAATGATGAACGATGCCGCGATGACAGGGGGCTTAAACAGGAGATGGTTCGGAAGGATGCCATTTGCTTTGGCATAGTAGCGACGCTATTGCTGTTCCCAACAGAGCCGCTCATCTGCATCGGTGAGCCGCAGGGAAATGCAAAAGTTGATAAGGTGACAATGCGGTATGCTGTTGATGCCCGTGGGCGCAGGAAATACAAGTTGATTGTCGGCGCCGATGCATCAACGACACTTGGGATGTTGCGCACACCGTTGCAATTCAGCGCGAACATAGACATTGAAACGGCGATTAAGCGCCAGATGCGCTACGGGGAGTTGGTTATGGATGTGAATGTGGTTGGGGGCATTATGCGCCTTTTTGGGCAGGGGTGGAGGCAGATAGATAGGGTTGCAAACCACACGGTCAGCATCACGATGACGCCACTTGGGCAAGTTATCGCTGTTAAGGGTCTTGCGGCTGGCGATGTTTTTGAGGCAGCAGCTGGCTTGGATTTGGTGAGCTTAGCTGTCGGGGCACTCTGTGTCGGTTTGCCGGATAAGCCAGTGGGGGTTGGGGATGCATGGCAAGTTGAGCACAACATTGGCGGTGGACACCCAATTGTCACACACACAAGGCTTGTCAGGCTTGCCGCTTTGCCTGTGGGTCAGACAGTCGCATACCTTGAGACGAAATATGATCTGCCGCTTGATTGGTTTATCCCGATTGAACTCAGGGCGATGTATGGGGTTCGAGCCCACCACAAAGGCACAACGCTGGTTAGTTTCAACTGTCACGCCGGATGCGTTGAGGAGGCATCTGGGACAATTGAAATTGAAGTGTGCATGTCAGTGCCGATTGAAGAGTTGCCGCCGGACTTGGTTCCGTCTGTCATCGGACCGGACTTGAACGCTCCCAAGCGTGAGCAGCTGGGTGGTGCAAGTGAGAGGGGCACAGGTGGTGAAGGGGCGAAGGGAACCGATGAGCAAGTTGATGAGCCTCAGGGTGTTGAGGAGAACGAAGGGCAGGAAAGGGAGGAAGCTCCGAGTGAGGATGCGCCTCCAAGGGATGAAGAGGGGATTAATGCACCGCAGCTTCCGAGGCGTGTGCCAATGAGCATAACGATACGCGCTGAATTTCAACTGATCAAGTTGGAGTGACCATGCTGCCAGAAGCTTTGCCATCCATTGCCTGTGACCAATTGGAAGTCATCTTGCATTTGTGCGGGGTGTGTTCCCTTTGTTGCGCTCCTCTTGTTGCAACTGTGTTGCACACGAAACCTGCGGGGCTTAAAAGCGCGCTCATATGAAGCCTACAGCATTTTCGGGTTTGTGGCGGGGTGGTTTTCAAAGTGGAGACATTGAGGAGGGTTCACAGGATAGCCGTCATACCCGGTGATGGCATTGGACCCGAGGTTGTGCGTGAAGGTTTGAAAGTGCTTGAAGCCGCCGCATCTGCTACGGGGATGAAGTATGAGCTTTTCCATTATGACTTTGGCGGTGAGAGATACCTTCGCACCGGTGAGATACTGCCCGACAGTGCCATTGATGAGCTGCGTCAATTTGATGCCATCTACTTTGGCGCCATCGGTCATCCGGATGTGCCCCCGGGTGTGCTTGAGAGGGGTTTGCTTCTGCGCCTCAGGTTTGAGCTTGACCTTTATATCAACCTTCGCCCAGTGAAACTCTATCCGGGCGTGTGGACGCCACTTAAGGACAAACGCCCCGAAGACATTGACTTCGTAGTTGTGCGTGAAAACACCGAAGATGTGTATGTCGGTATTGGTGGTTGGTTTAAGCGCGGCACTAAGGATGAAGTCGCTTTCCAAGTCGCTGTATATACACGGCGTGGGACCGAGAGGTGCATAAGATACGCATTTGAGCTTGCAAGGCAGCGTGGCAAGAAAAGGAGGGTGACAATGGTTGACAAGTCAAATGTGCTCACTTACGGACATGAGCTTTGGAAGCGCACATTTGAGGAGGTGGCAAAGGAATATCCCGACATAGAGACCGACCACGCTTATGTTGATGCATGCTGCATGTGGATGGTTAAGAACCCGGAGTGGTTTGATGTCATCGTCACGACGAACATGTTCGGCGATATCATAACCGACTTGGGAGCAATCATTCAAGGTGGTATGGGCATAGCTGCTTCCGGCAACATACATCCGGGACGGACATCAATGTTTGAGCCGATTCACGGCTCAGCACCAAAGTATGCTGGGAAGAATGTTGCCAACCCAATTGCAGCCATACTCGCAATGCAAATGCTCGTTGAGTTTCTTGGGGAGCACGACACAGCAAAGCGCATTGAGCAAGCATGTGTGAGTGCACTGAGCAGCGGCAGGATAAAGTCAATGGAGGCTGGGAAGATGGGGATGAGCACCTCCGAAGTTGGCGACTTCATCGCATCAATTGCGGCTGGGTGTGCACCTTGAGCTGGGACAAGCCGTTGGCTTCGTGGCGCGATGTGGAGAAAAAGCTTATCGGCGTAGGGAGGTGCGACGCATGAAGGTGTTGGTGGTTGGTTCTGGCGGGCGAGAGCACGCGCTCGTTTGGAAGATAGCTCAAAGCCAACTTGTGAGAGAGGTGCATTGTGCCCCGGGGAATGCCGGCATAGCTAAGGTTGCAAAGTGCGTTGACATAAGCGCAGAGGACATTGCCTCACTTGCAAGCTATGCCGAGTCTGAGCGAATTGACTTAACAGTGGTTGGACCGGAGGCGCCCCTTGCTGAAGGCATTGTTGATGAGTTTGAAAAGCGCGGTCTCAAGATCTTCGGACCGAATAAGCTCGCAGCTGAGATTGAGTCGAGCAAGGCTTTTTGCAAGCAGCTGCTGCGCAAGTATGGGATACCGACAGCGCATTTTGAAATCTTTGACAACCCAGATGAGGCGCTCAAGTATGTCCGTTCACATGGTGCGCCAATAGTGGTGAAAGCAAGTGGTCTCGCTGCGGGGAAAGGCAGCATCGTATGCAAGAGCATTGATGAGGCAGTTAATGCTGTTGAGAGGATTATGGTTCAGCGCGAGTTTGGTTCGTCCGGTGACCTCATTGTCATTGAGGACTACCTTGAAGGTGAGGAAGCCTCTGTCATGGTCTTCACGGATGGCGAAACTGTGAAGCCGATGTTGCCGTCGCAGGATCACAAGCCGGTGTTTGATGACGACAAAGGACCAAACACTGGCGGCATGGGCGCCTATTGCCCGGTGCCAGCGATTGATGAAGCCCTATTTGAGCGCATCATTGAGACGATAATAAAGCCGACTGTGACAGCAATGGCGGAAGAGGGGCGCCCCTACAAGGGCGTGCTGTATGCCGGACTGATGCTTACTGATGAAGGTCCAAAGGTGCTTGAGTATAACTGCAGATTTGGGGATCCGGAGACGCAGGCGGTTCTGCCGTTGATGGAGAGTGACCTCGTGCCGATACTCAACGCTGTTGTGGAGGGCAATTTGAACGAAGTTGAAGTGCGCTCATCACAGCGCTGCTGTGTCTGTGTAGTCATGGCATCAGGGGGTTATCCGGGGAAGTATGAGAAGGGGAAGGTAATCACCGGCGTTGAGGATGCCGAGGCGCTTGAGGATGTGATCGTATTTCACGCCGGCACTGCCATCAGGGATGGACAGCTCGTAACAAATGGCGGCAGGGTGCTCGGTGTGACGGCGCTTGGGGATGATTTCCCGACCGCTATAAAGCGGGCTTATGAGGCAGTCTCACGGATCTCCTTTGATGGGATGCACTACAGGCGCGATATCGGTAGACGAGCATTGCGCCGGCTCGGGTTGGCATAGCAGATGCGCCTTTCACTTACGCAACCCTTTTTGACAGCAGCTCTTTTGCCTTATCAACAGCACTTGCCGCATCCGGGGCGTAACCATCCGCGCCAATTGAATCAGCGTATTCTTGAGTGAGTGGCGCTCCACCGACCATGACAATAACATCGTCCCTTATCCCAGCTGCCTTCAATGCTTCAATCGTGTCCTTCATCGCTGGCATTGTCGTGGTGAGCAACGCTGACATGCCAACTATCTTTGCACCGTGCTCTTTCACAGCCTCAACAAACTTATCTGGCGGTGTATCAACTCCAAGGTCAATCACCTTAAATCCGGCTCCCTCAAGCATCATTGCCACCAAGTTTTTGCCTATGTCATGTAGGTCGCCCCTTACAGTTCCAATCACAACAGTTGCTAACGGCTTAACATCGGGTCGCTCAGCCAAGACTGGGCGAAGCACCTCCATTGCTGCTTTCATCGCCCTGGCGGCAACAAGCACCTCGGGGATGTAAAATTCGTTGTTCTTGAACTTCTCGCCGACAACTTGCATGCCGGCGATCAATCCCTCGTTAAGTATCCGAGATGCATCAATGCCCTCATTCAATGCCTGCTGTGTGAGCTGAACAGCCTTATCTCGGTTGCCATTAATCACAGCATCTGCGAGCTCTTTCAAGTCCACCATCCGCATTTCACCTCCACACAACATGCCTCATCCTTTCGAAGATGTTGGGCACACATCACGAATTGTCGTGTCAATTATAGCGCGCTCACCCATTGCTTGTCGCTTTAGTGTGAGTTGTGAGCATGTTAGCCCTGTTGGCATCAGCGTGACTTACAGACCGAGTTGCCTATTCAGTTCAGCTTGGTAGCCCTCAACTTCACCCTTTGCGACTGCTTCAAGTTTCACCGGAGAATTCAACCATGCCGATTCATAGACAGCCATGCACACAGCTTGCGACTTATATCCTTCAATTCCGTCGGTCTCAATTGGCTTTTCGCGCAGGATGCCCTCAATGAACTCATGCAACTCTATCGCCACAGAGTCAGTTATGCCCATCGGGAAAAGCCTCTCTCGCTCCTCATCAGTTATGCTCTCCATGAATCTATTGACGAGTGCGTCAATTGGCTCGTGTGTGGTGCGTCCATAAAACCCATCCTGAAGGTCAATGCACCCTTCCTCACCATACACGATGCGCATGTTGTATCCTTTCCCCGGCGCCGCGCTTGTCAGCACCCATTGTCCGAGCACTCCGTTGCTGAACTTCAGCAAAGCCATGGTGGTATCTTCAACACTGATCTCAACCGGCTTATCCCTCTTTTCCGGCTCCATGTATCGCACTGGAAGGAATGTCTCGCTAACCGCGAATACCTCATCCACTTCACCAATGTGGTATCTCATCAAGTCGGCAAAGTGCACACCGCCATCAAGCGTCCAACCGCCACCAGCTATCTCCTTATGCTCCCTCCAACCCCAATACCATAGGCGCTCAAATGTGTCCACCCAAAAGATCATCCTCGGTTTCCCTATCCAGCCCATCTTGAGCGCCCAATTGATGGCTCGCTGTGTCGGCGTTCTCCTGTAGTTCTCTGCGACTTGCAGTATACGCCCCTTTGACTCCGCCACCTCAAGCATTTTCCTCCCGGCGCGCAGCGTTATAGCCAGTGGCTTTTCAACAGTGACATGTAACCCGGCTTCAAAGCAGGCGATGGCGATCACATGATGTTCATTGTGCGGCACGCATATATCGGCAGCCATAAGAGCGTTCTCGGTTGCCAGCATCCTTTCCACATCGCTGTATGCCTTCGGGCGCATGCCTTGAAACTCAGCCACCTTCTCAGCCATTGCTTCAGCTCGCTCTACCTCCACATCGCATGTTGCAGTGATGCGAAATTCCCTGTAGCCAGCTTGCCAGAGCACTTGATAACCGCGCCGATGCGCATCTGCCATGCCACCGCACCCAATAATTGCGATGGTGAGTTGCTCCGCCATATCAATCACCTTTGAGCCGAGGTGGTTGGAAGGCGACACATGAGAGCTTGTGATAGGTTAAGCTGCAACGAGGTAGCCAAGGGTGGCGCAATCCTTCATTCGCTCGGGCAGATGATGGTTTTCAGCCCGATGCCGCGGCGCTTGTATTCCAATGCTTCTCGGAGCCCATCAAGTGGCATGCGATGCGTTATCAGCGGGTCATAGTGAATTTGCCCGCTGTTGAGCAACCTTATGGCGGCATCAAATTCGTAGCCAAGGCTGAATGAGCCGGCAATCGTCAACTCACGCCTGTAGATTTCAAACGGGCTTATGGTAACTTGAGCATCCATTGGAGCAACGCCGAATAGGAGCACTCTGCCACCATCTCGGACGAACCTCGTCAATCGCTCAATGACTGCAGTTGCGCCTGAAGCATCTATTGCCAACTCATACGAATGTGCATGTGCAGCTTCATCGGAGCTCAATTCATCGCCCAGCAATGCAACGAAGCCGAGCGAACTCGCCACTTGAAGCCTCTCTTCAACGATGTCCACAACTACAACTTCGCTCGCCCCACGCAATTTGCAAATTTGCGCAAGCAGCAGACCGATCGGACCGGCACCGAAAACTATGGCTCTATCACCGGCGTTAACACCCACCAAGTTGACCCCGTGCAGGCAGCACGCCAGCGGCTCAACGAATGCGCCAGCCTCAAAAGGCATATCGCCTATTGGAAAGGCATTCTCGCAGCGCACGATGCACATCCGCGCAAAACCACCATTCAAGTGAACCCCATAAGCGAGTAAGCCCTCGCAAAGGTTCGGGCGACCACATCGGCACAGCTCGCAACTGCCACATGGGACATTTGGTTGGATGGCAACCCTCTCGCCAACCGAAATCCCGCTCACACCATCACCAACTGCCGCGACGATGCCGCAAAATTCGTGCCCCATCACGAGCGGATAGTTTGCCGGGAATAGACCATCGTAAATGTGCAAGTCAGTTCCACACACACCGCAGGCTCTCACTTCAACGAGTATTTCACCCTCACCCGGTTGCGGCTCCTCAATATCAGTGATGATGAGCTGATTAGGCGCCTCAACAATCGCTGCTCTCATCCATGACCACCAACCTTACCATCTTGCTCCATGTGGCATCGGAGTTTTTCTCCGCCGATGGCGATTAATTTCTCACCGCAGCCGCCGTTCGCCGCCTTTGGCAGTGTGGCTGAAGTGCCGTGTAACTCGCCTGCTAATGCTACCTCGGCACGAGCCTTATACAGTCAATGCCCATGAAGTAGTTGGTTGAATTCTCGTTCTTCCCGACCACCCTAAATGTGATGGTGTGTTTCCCCGCACCCAGTTTGAGAGTGCCCATGCTCACTTTCCCCGATGGCTCAACCTTTGCGCTGTAACCATCAAAGCGCTCGCCCACTTGCTTCTCATCAATGAGCACCTCAACGATGCCATAGTCCGGAGCCTTAGTGAAGTAGACTTCCAATTCGTAAACTCCATCGGTGTCCACATCAAATTCAAGCATCACATATGCGCCGAGTTCACCCGGGCAGAAGAGTTGATTTTCGTTGCTCCATCTCTCAGCGCCCCATGGCGCCATGTTTTGCGTTCCCGGATGGCAGCGCTCAAATTTCACCACCCTCATCCTCTCCGCTTCAATAGCGCCTTCAACAAGCACCCTCGTCAGACGGATGTAGTCAATGCCAATTGAGAAACCAGCAGAGCGCTCATCCTTTCCCACAACCTCGCAGCGGACCACATTGGCATCATCTCCGGCGAGCTCTAAAATGCCAACTACCACCTCCTGCCCAAGTCGCTCATTCTGAGCGTAACAGTTAATCGGCTTGCCTATCGCTTTCCCACCGATGCTGAACTGGGCAGTGCCGTATGTTGGTCCGTTCGTCATACGCACCGAGAGCATGAATTTGCCCATGAGTTCCTTCGGCAGTTTAAATTCAACCCATTGATTTGCACCGGTTGCGTCAATGCGCAGTTGTGACCAACCGCTCCAGTCCATACGCCCATCCTCAATTGACACCTGAATGCCATCGGGAAACTTGGTTGGGAGGGATTCGGCTTCAATCACCCTCTGGACCCTTTGTGATTGACGCAGCTCAAGCGCATCAAGAAGGAGCTGTCGGAGCGCATCTTTCAATCGGGTGACCAATTGCACATGTGATACATCTGGGCGCATTCTCACCCTACCTATGCGGAGCACGGTTGTTTCAGAAAACGGTGATTCAAACTTGCCCATCGGTCTCTCATCAACAAGCACTTCAAAATCTGGCTGCGCACGCTTACCCGCGGAATGCAAGACCAGCTCATACACATCCTCGCGCTTGACCTGGATTGATAGCGTCAGCGTATCGCCGTCCTTCTCCGGCGTGAACAGGAGAGCCCTCCCGCCTGAAAGCTCCTCTTGGATGTCCTCATCCGTCACTATCTTAACTTTGTCCTTCGGCTCTGCCTTCACATCCTCAATTTCAATTGCACCGATTATGCGCTTTGCCCATGGCAGCCGATTGGCGAGGCTCTCCGGTTTGAAGAAGTCCTCATGCGGTTCAACCTGATACCAATAGGCAACGCTTGAGTAATCCTTATCGGTGCCGTAGTTCTCAATTGTGAAGCGCAGCGATTTGTAAAACGGTATCGCATCGGCTATGTGCCACCTGTAGACGCAAGTCTTTCCGGCATGGTCTGGGCGCTCACGGAGTATGCAGCCATGCAACGGGTGAATGAACGGTCTGAAGCCCCATGCATCTCCAAAGTAGTCCTCACTGCCGGTGCCGAATGTGGATGGGAATGCCTCATCATCCACCCATACCTTTTCATCACCCTCGCCCCACCAACCCGGCTCTGGGTTGTCAATGTTGAGCACTGTGCCGACATATTTCCCGATGCCCCTCGCCACGATGAATGGGTAATCAAAGGTTTTAGATGGAGCCTCACGGCGCCACTTGGCGTGAAAATAGCCAATCCTATCCGGGAGCTCAATGCCGCGCTCGCACTCAACGGCAAACTCAATCTCCGCATCCCTCTGCCCCTCGTTCAGCATCTCAATGAGTGCTCCTCTCTTGAAGGGCATCGGGAAGAAGCAATATGCGCCGTCGTCAGTAATGCCGATCGGGAGTGACGCATACTTGGTGATGTAAAAGCCAGCCCCGAAGAAGTCGCCGAGCGGACACCATATGCTTGGTTCAGTTTCTTCATCCCAGTAGCAGAGCAAGAGCAGCTTGCGAAGCGCCCACTTCTCCGTTGACTGCACCTTGAGGCGAAGCGACCGTATGATGCCAGTGCCAGATAGCTTTACTAATGTGGTGCGCTGCCCCGGTGGAACTGTGACTTTGTTTGAGAAGCGTTCAACAGCGCCCTTAACTGGCTTTGGGTCTTCGCCGGAGCGGTTGAGGATGTCCGTAACCTTGCGCAATGCCTCCTTTTGCTCCCCGCTCAATGGCAGCTTGAATGGCTCAACTCGCCAATCCTTCGGGAAGGTCACATATGTGATGTGGTAATACTGCCCGTGAGGTTTGTCGGCCGTCACCTTGCACGATTTCGCAAACGGTATTGGAAGGTAGCAGTTTGCGCCACGCCCATGGTATCCGCAGAGTGGCGCTATGAATGGCTCAACATTGCCGGTGAACAATTCCTGAAAGTCAAATTCAAGTGGCTGCTCTGCGCCGTCAATGTAAAAGCGAATTTTGCCCTGCGGATTAGCCGACCATATTCGCACTATGCATCCGGGACCTTCAATCTCAGCCATCACCGCCTCGCCGTTTGGCTCAATTCGGATGTAGTTGCCCCAATCCCTATTTGCACCCCAGCCAGGCTCATCCGGAGATTTACTCGCCCTGTCGTAGCTTGAAAACTGAGCGCAACGAACGCCGTCCTCAATCAACGGGAGCCCGTTCAAGTCAACAATTCGCCAGAGCATGTCGGTAAATGTTAGCTCCCTTGGCTGCGCGCAAACGAATGATTGGCGAGCCACAAGCGCATAAATGACACACATCGCCATCATGCACCGTCTCCATCCTTTCAGCATCTCAATCACCACGCTCCGCCCGGCTTTGAAGTGTGGCTTGCATCGCTTATGCAGCGTTTTGACCGATGGGAATCCATCGCGAATGCCCCATTGAACTGACCTTTACAGCGGGCTTAATATCCACCATGATTTAACTGCTCACTTTCACCAAGCCTGCTGCACTCCAGCCGTTAGAGCTTCAGATGAGGCTGACTGGCTTTCCGGTTTCCATTGACTTGTTTGCGGCAAGCGTCACTTCAGCGGTCTTTGCTCCGTCGCTATACGGCGATTTGATGAGTGACCTATCCCCAGTTAATACGGCTTGAACGAATGCCCTGTCCTCAATTTCAAAGATGTTGGGCTCACCGGCAATCTCAACGGTGTCCTCACCGGCACGCAGTATGCGTGTGTTATGTTCCCAACCGGTGAACAGTATCGTCGTCCTATTGGCATAGATGCTTAAGCTAACTCCACCGCCACCAGCATTTGCTGCACAGCATGCCCATAGGTTCGCCACTGCACCGTTGGCGAATTTGAGGTTAACGACGCTTGCATCCTCAATGTCGTAGTTCTCCGGAGCCCCTTTATTCAGCCCCATCGCCGAAAAGGCATGCACCTCAACGACCTCACCGCAAAGGAAACGAGCAAGGTCAACCGTATGAGTCACCTGCTCGTGGAATTGCCCACCGCTTTTGCTCTTCTCAACCCACCACCGCCAGATTGTCACTCCGGGACGAGGGCGCGGTGTCCCGCCAATCCATCCGCCGAGGGCAAGTATTGGCTGGTCATCTTGAAGGAGTTCCCTTGCCCTGTTGACGCCACGCCTGTAGCGATTCATGTAACCGACGCTTGTCAGCAGACCCTTACCCTCAACGGCGGAAGCGATCTCTCGTATCAATCCGATGTCAAGCCCAACTGGCTTCTCAACGAAGAATGGTATGTCCTTCTCAACAAGCTTGAGCTCTATCCCGTGCGCATATGGTGGGAGGGACACCCAAACGGCATCAAGTTCAACTTCTTCCAACATTGCCTCAGCGTTGTCAAAGGCTTTTCCAGCGTGCTTTTCTGCAGCGGCACGAGCACGCTCAATGTCAATGTCGCAAAATGCGACGAGCTGTGCTTCTGATATGTTGCTCAATGCGTTCATATGTTGCTGTGCGATACCACCGCATCCGATGAAGCCAATCCTGACTATGCCGTTGCTCATCCGCAGTCACCCCCGTCAGCCCGCTGCGATATTGCGGCATGAAATGAGCTAATGCGCTAATGGTGCATTGTAGCATCAAAGCTGCCAACTCGGTAGCACGAGCATAAGCTATCCGCATCGCGTCATTGGAAGGTGGTCATCACACTGCAAGCGCGATTTACAAACGGTCGCTTGATGGTCATCCTAATTGCAGTGACTCACGGCTTAGCGGTGGGGAAAAAGCCGTTCTCAGAAACTCCCACTTAGTCGGTGTGCCCATTATGAGCCATCTTGAAAAGCGTTGGATAAGCCGTTTCACGCTCATCTTTGTCTGCCTTACATGGCTGCCATACCTGTTTGCGCTCGCAATAACGCCGCCGAGAATGAGATACATGTGGCTCTTGGGCAACCCGGACGATCAAAATGTTCACATCATGTGGGCGAGACAGGCTGCAGATGGCGCCATCACCTTTAAAGACTTATACACGACGGAGAGGCATCCCGGCAGCCTTTTTCACTTTCCCATGTTGGTGTTGGGCTTGCTCCATGCCGTTACAAAGATTCCGCTCCATTTGCTCTACCAAATTATGCGCACCGCAGCCGTCGCTCTGCTTTGCGTTGGCGCATATTGGCTCGCTGCACACCACTTTGATTTTGCGCCATCAAAACATTCGTTCATCGTGTTCCTCTGTTTCTCGTCGGGCTTCGGTTGGCTGGCGTGGTTGCTTAGGGATTTGGCTGGCTTAAATGTGCCGCGATTCGCCGATGTGAGCAAGGAACTTGTCATGCCCGAAGCCATAACATTCCTTGCAGCGCTCGTTGCGCCATTGACTGCACTGGGAAATGCATTTCAGGTCTGGCTAATGGCATCGCTTGCTTCATTCCTCACCAGTGGCAATTGGAGAAGCGTTTTACTCGCCTCACTTTTATCACTCGCCCTCGGCAATGCCCATTCCTATGCCGCGTTGACGGTGGTCATCGTTCTGATCGTCTGGTATCCAATGCATCTCCTATGGATGAAGTTGTTACAAGTGGGGCAACTTGAGGATGCCTCAGAGGACAAAGCTTGCAAGCATGTCCCATTCAGTCGGCGCGTTTCCGTTTGCCTCTTAGCCGCAGTTGTATGCGTATGCCTGTGCTCCATAATTGGCATGCTCCCTCAAGTGATCGCTTTCAAAGCGGACATAGCCTTCAAGCAAAAGGCGCTCACTCAGACGCTGACCCCACCGCCGCTTATACTTCTCGGAACATACGGCTTGCTTGCACCGCTATCACTCATTGGTCTCATCCTCGGCGTGCGCAACAGGTGGCGCATGCTCCCGATGCCATTGGCGTGGCTTATCGGGACGCTCATTGCCATTCACCTTCCGCTGAGCTTTCAGAGGAAGCTAATTGAGGGCTTACACATCCCGCTATGCATGCTTGCAGCTTATGCAGCAGTTGAAGCTCAATTAAAGTCGCAACAGCGGATATCAACGAAGGCTGTCTGCTGTGCTGTCGCTGTGCTCACCATCCTCATGTTCCCATCCAATGGCGCATACATCGGTTTGAACATCTACTGGCTCCTAAACAACAACATGCTCGCTGAGAGGCTGCTCCAACCGCCGTATTACCTCACCCAAAGCCAAATATCGTTGATCAGCTGGGTGCGGGAAAATAGCATGCGTGACGACGCCATCTTATGTAGCTCAATGCTCGGCAATTACATTCCACCGCTCTCCGGCAGGGCGGTCTTCATTGGGCACTGGGCTGAGACCCTGAACTTCACAAAGAAGCTGCGCATCCTAACGGAATGCTACCGGTGGACTGGCGAGCCATCACAACTCGCTATGTGGTCAACATTGATAAGAACGCACAATGTGCGCTTCGTTCTCGTCACCGATTTTGAGCGGGCAATATCCGGCGGTAGGGTTTCACTGCCGCCGTTTTGCAAGCTCTCGTTCAGGGTCGGCGGCGATGAGGCATATCGGGTTGATTTGAAGGCGTTTGCGGAATTGACACCTGAGCCGTGACAGCGTTTGTGCCGCACCCGATGAAGAAGGTGAGAGATGCAAAAATGCGACTCGCCAAACACTTAACATGTCTCTTTGTGCTCCTCGCCGTAGCTGTTGCCCTCATTCACCGTTCGTTAATCGGCGGGAGGGTCTTCCTGCCAGCCGACCTTTTACTCGTCATGACGCCTTGGCGCTATCACGCTCATAGGCTTTTCCCCGAGTTCAAACGGGTGCACGCACCGTTGCTTGATGTGATTCAGCAATACTACCCGTGGCGCAAGTTCTATGCCGAGAGCATCCGTGATGGCAGCCTGCCATTGTGGAATCCATACATGTTCGGTGGGACGACATTCATCGGCAATGGGCAATCAGCCATCTTCTACCCGCTCAACATCATCTTCGTCATCATCCCAATTGATGTGGCGTTTGGATGGTTTGCGCTCATCCATTTGCTAATCTCAGGGTGGGGCATATATGCGCTGCTTTCGCTTTGGGGCATCCGACCATCGTGCGCCCTCATTGGCGCTTGCTCATTTATGCTGTGCGGCTTCATTATGGCATGGCTCAATTACATCACGCTAATCTGCACCGCTGCGTGGCTTCCAGTTGCAATCGCTGCGCATGAATGTGCGTTGAGGCGTATCGGCTCTAATGCATCAGTTGTGACAGCACTGCCGTGGTCAATCTTAACATCGCTCACGATGGCTATGCCAGTCCTCGCAGGGCACATGCAGATCGCATTTTATGTGTGGCTCTCGTTCGCCATATACTCAGCCGTTAGGTGCGTTCAGTGCATGGTGAACGAGCTGCAATGCCGCAGGTGCACAATATTCAAGGCGATGCTGACTCACATCGCTATGCCGTTGCTAACGATCCTGCTTGCTCTCATGCTCTCATCGCCGCAGCTTTTGCCATCACTTGAGCTTTCAACGATGAGCACACGCGCTGGCGAGTTCAGGTATGAAGCGGTGCTCGCAAATAGCCTCCAACCGGAGCAATGGATAAGGTTGGTCGTGCCCCACTTTTTTGGGAACTACAGGGATGGCACTCACTGGAGCCCATTTGAGAGGTTCAACTTTATTGAACGCACCGGTTACATCGGGTTAATTACGCTCATGCTCGCGTCCGTTGGATGCGCATTCAAGCACCCAGTGCGCCCATATGCCGTGTTAATGCTTTGCTTTGGCTTCCTGATTGCTGTTGGCTCACCAATATGCTTCCTGTTTGGCATGCTGCCGGGTGTGCGTCAAATGGTCGGCGTCTCAAGGGCATTGCTTATGTTTGATTTTGCCCTCGCGATTCTCGCAGCTCTTGGCGCACAGGCGATAATTGAGGCGAGCAGTTTTGACGGCGCCAAGCAGGTGGCAAATGATGGAGGGCGCGTTGGAACACACGCTGCGAATATGATGCGGTTGATGCTCGTGCCATGCGCCGTCACCATTGCAGCGGTTTTGTTTGTTATCGCATATGGCGCAGCGAGCTTTTGGGAGGTTGTAACGCTATCCCCGCTCGCAGCATACGAGCAATGGCAAATCTGCAAGGCTGCGTTGCTGCTCCTGCTCAGCTGTGTTGTCTTAGCATTTCCGCTGTGGCGCCATACCAGAGCGGCATTTATGCCGGCTGCAGTGTGCCTCACCATCGCTGACCTTTTCTCGTTCGCATACGACCTTCATCCATCATGCGACAGGCGCATGGTCTTCTTCTGGACGGATTCCCTGCGCTATGTGAAAGCCAATGTGGGTGAGCACCGCATCATGGCTATCGGCACAGATGCAATAAAGCATTGGATGCCTTCAAACACTCCGATGGTCTACGGATTGAGGGATGTGCAAGGCTCCGATTCGCTCTGGACAGCACGCTATGCAAACTTCCTCAGGTGCATTGATTCAGACCTGCCCGGCTTCCAACTTGACGATCCGGACTCCCAATTGATTGACTTGGCATCGGTGAAATTCTTCGTCTCTGGAGCGCCGATTGAGGAGGTGGCAAAGCGCGAGCCGAGGAATGTCCGAAGACTGCCCGCAGCTGACATGTGGCTTTACGAAAACACCGATGTCATGCCAAGGGCGTTCATGGTGACGGATTGGCAAGTTGCAATTTCACCCAATGAGGCAATGCGGTTTTTAAAGGATGCTGCCGTTGGCATAGTCAGCATGCGCAGCAAAGCCATCGTTGAACCGATGGGAGAACTTGGGCAGCCAGCCGGTGGCAGCTTAAAGCGATCTCGCGGGAGCGCCCGCATCGTGTTTGATGGCTTGAATAAACTCAGGCTTGAAGTCCATTCCGATGGGACGCAAATGCTCATCGTCTCCGATGCCTTCTACCCCGGATGGCGAGCCTACATTGATGGTGAGCCAACTTCAGTGCACATCGCCAACTATGCCTTTAGAGGCGTGCTCGTCCCAGATGGGCATCACTCAGTTTGGATTGTGTATGAGCCGGTGGCTATATCGCTGGGCATCTTTATGGCATGCGCCTTCATGGCGTTCGCTTGCGGATGCCTCATTGCACGGTGGCTTGCTGTCATACGGCTATAGCAATTTGCGCAGGAATTCAAACGCACCTCTTCCGTGAAATTGGTGCTCCCCTTCAAACACTTCAATGCCGATTCTGTCGCCCGCATTGAAGACATCGTAGATGCGCTTCAGGCGTTCGTAGGAACTCAAAGTCGCCTCAACCGGGAAGATTGAATCCTCGGTCCCGGACTCAATGAACAGCGCACGAGGCGCAATCAAGCCGGCTATGTCCCACATCTCGGCGAATTTGAGCATGCCCGGAATGTAGTTATCAATGCAATGCGGTATGCTCATTATGCTGTCCTTGAATGTGTTGAAGTAGCCGCTTACGACTGCGGCTTTAATTCGCTCATCAATTGCAGCGGTGAAGAGTGCTGTAGCGCCGCCACCGGAGATGCCCATTACGGCGATGCGCTCATGATCAACATCATCCCTCGTGAGGAGGTAATCAACCGAGCGCATAGCATCGTAGACGCGCCAACCGAGCATCGTCTCACCGAATAACAGCGCTGCACCGGCTGCGGGTTGACATGAGGATGTTTCCGGTGATTGCTTCCTCGCACGCTCATCACGCCTGTGCCCAAAGCCGAGCTGCTCAATTGCGAGTGCGGCATATCCGTGCTCAACACACTGGAGCGCAAAATCCATTTGATAGCCGCCATAGCTTTCACGCAGTGAGCCATCGGGGTTTATCCCGACAATGTCATCAACGCCTCTTCCGTGCCCGGGAAGGCATAGGATGCACGGTAATGGTGTGCGTGCATCCTTTGGCGTGAGGTAGTAAGCATACACCGATAACCATTCACGGCTTTTGAAGACGATGGTCTCACGGCTATATTCAACGAGCCTGCCCGAAGGTGCTCGGAAGCGAAGGTTCGCTCTCTCAACCGTCCTCGGTGCAAGCTTGCACTTGCGCCTCGGGAAACCGCCGAGTAGCCTGCGCAATTGCGAGCGCAGTTTGTGTTGCCATTCAATCGCCTCATCCAAATTTGAGGCTCTGAAGGAGAGCTTAAGCGGTTGACGCTCATACAACCTTAAGGAAAAGGCGAGCGTGTCAAAATCATTTGCTGCATGCGCACCACTGATGTTGCAATGAGAGCCCATGACATCATCGCCTCCGGCAGTTCAGCGCCTTAATTGGCACAGGTTAAAGTATGCCCACAGATTCGCAGGTAGCCAGCTTTGTCAGGTTGCATTTAGGCACAGCATTAGGCAGCTTTACGGTTTGATGAACATCTCACTGGTAGCGCGGGATGATTAATGTGGTTGACAGCACCATCCCGCTTTGCGGTGAAGTGGGATGCGCAGAGCCGTCCATGACAAAGGAGTTTGAACCATCATCCTTTGAGAGCGATTGCGGTGCAAGATGATGCGACGGGTGAAGCATGCACCTTATAGCCCGGCTTTGCTGTTCACCCACATTTAGTGCGCATCGTTTGGCACCCTTTGCCATTCGGCGAATACAATTGAGCTTTAGCGGAAGCTATTGGTGAGAGGTGAATGCGGTGCGTTGGGGAGTCCAGATAGGCGAAAGTTCGTTGCCTCATCTCATTGGGTTAGCGTTGCAGCTGCTCATAGCCCTGCTTGCTTATCTGGCGGCGCGATGGCTTGTAAGGGTTTGCGTGCGCCGATACCCAATTGAAACTGTGCATCCAATTTTTAGGGTGCTCGTGAGCCTCTTTCCGATAGCGCTTGCGGCATCACTGGCGCACTGTGTCTCGCTCGCTTTTGAATGGAGCGAGTATGCTGCTTGGATGCCATATGGGTCTGTTGCGCTTTTCGCCGCGCTCGTTTATCTGCTCGGCGCAAAGGTCATTCAATTGCTCACCACACCCGAAGCCGCAAAGGGATACGAACTAACAATCTGGTTGCCACTCGTCCTCATTCTCACAGCGATGTATCTTTCCGGCACGCTGCCCAAAGTCGGTTCTTTCATTTCGGAGCCGCAGCTCAGCATTGGCGGGCAGAAAGTTTCAATCCTCTCGGTGCTCATCGCCATTGCCGTCATCCTTATCTCCTTGCGCCTTAGCGGGACAATTGCAAGATGTGCATATCAGATTTCCCTCTCTCGCTACGGGCTTGATGAGCACGCCGCACACATCATCACGCATGTTGCGAAATTCAGCACGCTTGCATTGGGGGCACTCATAGCGCTTGATTTTCTCGGTGTGAGCTTATCCACATTCAAGTTCTTCGCTGGGGCATTCGGCTTGGGGCTCGGCTTTGGCATGCAGCAGATAGCCAACAACCTCATTAGCGGTGCATTGCTGCTCGCTGAGAAGTCCATACGCGTTGGAGACATGATAAGCGTTGCTGGGCAGGTTGGGAGGGTTGAGCGCATAATGGCGAGAGCCATCGTTATACGAGCCCAGGATGATAGGCAGGTCATCATCCCAAACATGCAACTGCTCACTGCGCCAGTTGTGCGATGGTCAAAGGATAGCCCATCATGCATTCGGCTTTCAATTGGCACAGCGCACATTGAAGACATTGATTCACTTCAAGCATTGCTGCGTGAAGCCGTCAGCTTACACCCAATGGTGTTGAGCGAGCCGGCAGTGAGGGTGAGGTTGACAAGGCTTTCCGCCGACGCGCTCTCATTTGAAGTCCATGCTTGGGTGAGTGCCGTCGGTGAAGAGGCAGCGCAGGTTGAGAGTGAGTTATACAGGCGTCTTTATGAAGCACTAAAGGGAGCTGGCGTTGCTATCAGGTGAAGTAACATGACCTGCCCTCTTTATGCCCTCGCCCCATGCCTTGCGCAGGTGTGCACCGACGAGCGCTGCGAAATAGCCAGCACCAAAGCCGTTGTCAATGTTGACCACAACGAGCCCCGGCGAACATGAATTGAGCATCGCAAGCAGTGCGGCAAGCCCTTGAAAACTCGCCCCATAGCCGACGCTTGTTGGGACGGCAATGACGGGCTGCGCAACTAAACCAGCGACTACACTTGGAAGCGCCCCTTCCATCCCGGCGACGACGATAATGATGTTTGCCTCCTCAATTGCTTGCCTGTGGTCAAGCAGGCGGTGCAAGCCAGCCACACCCACATCGTAAATCCGCATGACGCGCATCCCGAAGAGCTCCGCCGTTAATGCTGCCTCTTCTGCGATTGGCATATCAGCGGTGCCGGCGGATATGACGGCAACGGTTGGAACGAATTCATCCTCTCTCGGCTTCTCCTCACGGGAGCGAACGACAATCATGCGTGCGAGTTCGTGGTATTCAGCGTGCGGTAGGACTTCTTTAACTGCCTCATACATTTGCGGCGTTGCCCTTGTGGCGAGGACTGATGTGCCACTTTTTGACATGGCCTCAACGATTGCCTTAACCTGCTCCACGGTTTTGCCCTGACAAAACACAACTTCAGGAAAGCCCCGCCTCAATATCCTGTGATGGTCAAGCTTGGCAAACCCGAGTTCCTCAAATGGGAGCGTGCGAAGCTTATCAATCGCCTCTTCAACGCTTATGCGATGTTGGTGCAATTCCTCCAAGACATCCCTAATTCGCTTGAGCAGCACTTATAAGTTCACCTCATCCTTTCCTCAATCAGCTTGAGGACACGCTCATAATTCCGCTTGACGACCGGGTCATCCGGCGATTCCTTGAGCCTCATCTCCCAAACCCTTAAAGCATCCTTCAGCTTGCCAATTTTCTCGTAGGCATGTGCCAAGGCGTGTCTCACCCAGAATGGCGCCGGAAGCTGCGCCGCAATTTCATACCACTTGACGGCTTCCTCAAACTTCTTGTGGCGTGTGAGGATGAATCCGATGTCAAACGGCAACTGATACGAGAACCTGTTAACGCTAAAGCCGCGCTCAAGAAGTGAGAGCGCTTCCTCAGTCCTGTCCATGCTGTCAAGCAGCCATGCCGCAACGGAGTATGCTTCAACAAACTGCGGGTCAAGAGCGATGCTCGCATAGTGCATTCGGACTGCCGACTCATAATCGCCAACATGAAAATAGCGGTCGCTCATAAGCCAAAGTATATCAACGGCTTGATCTCGCACCATCATTGCGTCATGGCTGAAATGCGCAAATGATGTTATGGGCATATAGTTCCTGAGGGCATGGCGATGCTTCACTTCCTCTGCGGCGCTGCTTGCATGCGCAAGGGAGCGCTCGTATATCGTTGTGGCAAACAGTGTGATGATGGGCGAACTCAACATCAGCAGAAGGAGGGTGAAGTTAGTTGCACAGCTCGTCTTTGCGGCATTCCGTGGGATTGATTCACACTCAAATTTGTGCATGGCTGTCACCTTCGTTGCTTTAAGCTATCGCAGCTTGTGCTGCTTATTCCGAGCAACTCGCCGAGCGATGTGACTTTATACCCTAAAGCCCTCAATCCATCAAGCAGGTATGGCAGCACATCAACGCTCATATCCATGCCGTTGTGCATCAAGATTATAGAGCCGCTCCTTACAGCGTTGAGCATGCGGGAGGCGACTTCTGCAGGCGTGCCCCGGTATGAGCCTATGTTGATGTTCCAAAGGGAGCATATGTAACGCTGTTCCGATAGCGCCGAGATGAGTTGCTCCGATATGCCTCCGCCGGGCGGGCGGAAGAGCAGCGGATGAATATTGCATGTCTCCGAAGTGACTATGTCTGTGAGCAGCAGCTCGGAATCAATGTCGTGTTTGGTCAGCAGCCTTGAAGGTGTGTGAGTGTATGAGTGATTGCCGACTTCATGTCCGGCATTGACTATAGCTCGGAGCAGTTCGGGATAAAGTTGCACCATCTCGCCCACGACGAAGAAGGTAGCTTTGGCGTTGTAGCGGGAGAGCAGCTCAAGTATTCGTTCGGTGTATGGTGGTCTTGGTCCGTCGTCAAATGTGAGCGCGACCGCCTTTCCCCTGTCGGGAGCCGAATTCACGATTAATGGCATGTTGGCATATTGCGGGATCATCATTTGGCGCAGCCTTAGCAATTGCCCAAGCATGGATTCACTGCGCGTGCGCCAATACAGCTTTCCGAGGATGTGAAATGCCTCATGGTAATCTCCCGAGGCGGCATAGACTAAGCCAAGCAAATGTTCAACGGAGTTGCTGTCCACATCAATCAGGCGTATGGGTGGCATGCGGAAGGGTTGCTGCATCTCATAAGCCATTGCTGTATGGCGAAGCCCGGTTTGCGTCAATTCGGTTGTGTTCTTCGCTCCAGATGTCCTCCTGATGGCTGGCACAGTGGGCACATCACTTGAAGCTCTCACCTTCGCATGAGCTGCCCCCTCAATAGGCGTGACCACAAACACCTTTTGGCTGCTTGCAGCGCATGCGGAGCCATCGCACTTAAAGACAATGACAGCCAGCGTGTGGATCCCCGGCAGCTCATTGCTCGTGTCCCACTCCCACACGAATGGCGGGTGAGTTGCAGTGTATCTCGGTTGGCAGTCCACATAGAAGGTCACATGTGAGACATTGGTGAACGCCGATGTGTCAACGCTGATTTTGGTCTTCCCGCTCACAAGCTTTGCCTCATCGCCGCCGGGTTTTCCTCCCAGTGGGAGCGTGAGGAAGGGCGATGCACGGCGTATGGGTGCTGTTCGGTGAACGGCATCAGTTGAGCCGAGTGCTGCTGTTAGGATGTGTTGGACTGTTTCTCTTGGGAGCGCATCAGCGTGCGGAGTGAACATAATGAGCCTCACGCTGCCGCCAACGGCTGCCAGCGAGATGCGCAGCATAGCAGCCGAGTTAAAATTGGGCGACTTCATTCTGCTCGTGATGTTCTCCCTCAACCTTTGCAAACACTCTTTTGCCGGCGCCAACTTGCCGCGCTCCATCAATAGGAACGAGCGAAGAAAGAGGGCAGCCTCTTCGCACACCTCAAACCCATCGCCATCGTCTGCGCTCACTCCGAGAAGGTTGAGCAGGAGCCTTGGGAGGATTTGGTGACGCTTGGGTTGTGATGCTACAAGCTGTGTAAGGAGTTGCACAGCGGCTTCACCATCTCCGCACCCTATGGCTGACAGCGCTGCAGCGAGCATCAAAGTTTCATCATGGCAATGCTCAAGCGCTGATAGGGCAATTTTGTAAGCCCCGCTAAACTCGCCCGCAGAGAGGCAGGTGATGGCAGCTGCAGCACGCCACATTACATCATCAGGATTGCTGGAGTCAATAAGCGCCTTCGCTGCTGCCCCAATCTCGCCAAGCTGCATTAACACGAATGCTTGCGAGCCCGCATCGCCGGCTGATGGCGCAGTGTAGGCGGATACGCAAATCAAACTGAGCACAGCTGTGAGCAACAGAAGACGCATCCCTCTCACCCAAATGGTGTGTTGGAACGGTGAGCATCACACAGACATCAGAACCTCACTCCAAACCTGTCAAACTCGTTCTTAGCCTCGCCCCATTTCACAATCACCTTGCGCACCTTGGCTGCAGGTGGACCTTGATGAAGCCTCTCAAGCAGCTTTTCAAGCTGCTCTTGAGTCCCCTCTGCTACAACTTCAACGGAGCCATCGGGCAAGTTGCGCACATAGCCGGTCAACCCAAGCCTTGCAGCCTCCCACAGCGTAAAGTAACGATACCCAACACCCTGAACCAAGCCGAGGACGATGGCATGTAGCCGTTTCTTCTCCATGCCCATCTTATCCTTCATTTGTGGTTGCTCGCGCTGTGGCTTCCTGTTCATGTTCGCCATCACCGTGAGACTCAACTTGAGCTGTCATCACTTCACGAGGAATTGGTTGCTCGTCTCACCCTACTCCCGCGACTTATAGTTTGCCGAAGTCATTGAAGCGCCATACATCTGAGCACCGCGAGCAGCAATAAGCGAGGCAATGAGCCCCATGATGAGCAAACAAGTCAGCCGGAAAAGCAAGCGCAATATCCAACCCAATGCTGCACTGATGAGCATCTTCGGCTCTTGAGGGAGATTGTTGAACAGCGCAGCCCTCTCGTTTCCAAGTTGATTGAAAAAGCTGTAAGTGAGGGCGAATGAGATTACGAGCAGCGTTATTCCGGCGACGAATGTGAGCATGCCGATAACGCTACCCGCAATTGCCTTATCGCTACGCGCCATCTTTCACCACCTTTCAATCTGCGCACCCTCTCCGTCCACTTGCACAATCTTAGTATATCCATCAACGCCATGCCTTTGAAGCGCCTTGAGCATGGCTTCCGAGACGGCATCGGCATTGCCTGTGACGAATGCAACCATTGCCGACCCAGCGCCGCTGAGGCATGCTCCGAGTGCGCCCGCATCCGATGCGGCTTTCATGACATCGTTCATCCATGGCATGAGCTTTTGCCTGTAAGGTTGATGCAGCCTATCCATGAGGGCTTCGCGGAGCTGCTCAAGTTCGCCGCACACAAGTGCGCCAACTGTTAAACAGGCTCTACTGAGGTTGAATACCGCGTCACTCAATGGGATGCTATTTGGCAGGACACTCCTCGCAAGTTCGGTCGGAATCCTGCAGCTTGGGATGAGCACAACCAATTGAGGCGCTTCCTTGATTGGGAGGCGCATGGCGAATACACCGCTGTCCACCTTCCACCCGGATATGACGAAGCCGCCGAGGAGTGCTGCTGCTACATTGTCCGTGTGCCCCTCCAACATAGCTGCAAGCTTCAACACATCTCCCGTTTTCAATTCCCTCTGGAGCAAGGTTATCCCCGCAAGTATGCCGCCTACGCGCGCTGCAGCTGAGCTTCCCAATCCCCTCGCAATCGGTATGAAGTTATGTAAGCGCATGGTGATGTGTGGTGTCTTCTCACCGACCAATTGGCACGCCGATGCGAATGCCCTGTAACAGATGTTGCTCTCGTCCTTTGGCAGCTCGCCTTCGCCCTCACCGTAAACCTCAATCCTAAGCCGATGTGAGCGTTCAACCTCAACGATGTTATGCCATGATATGGCTAACCCGAGCGCATCAAAGCCACTGCCAATGTTGGCTATTGACGCTGGCACTTTGACTCGCACGCCAACGATGCTCATTGCGCATCTCCACCTTAACAGATTGTCCATCCAACAGGTTGAGCCGCTTCATTGCCGGTTGAAAAGCAACGCCATCGGTGACGGACATCAAATCCAAAGTTTAGCCCACCCAACCTTATACCAATGGTGGGAGCTTGCGGCATAGTTGCATATGACATTTCCTTGAGCGCCATCACTCTGTTGTGGATGGTGAGCGTAAGACGGAGGCGATTTCTCATGAAGGTTGTGCTTGCGTATTCCGGCGGCTTGGATACATCGGTCGCTATACGATGGCTTGCTGAGCGATATAACGCCGAGGTCGTGACAGTCACTGTTGATGTTGGTGAGGTCAAGGACTACGAAGCGATAAGACAGAAGGCGCTTCGCATAGGCGCAAAGCAAGCCTTCCTCATTGATGCAAGGGATGAATTCGCCAACGACTTCATAACGCCGTGTTTGAAGGCGAATGCCATCTACGAGGATGGCTATCCATTGGCTACAGCGATGGCACGCCCGCTCATTGCAAAGAAGGTCGTTGAAGTGGCGCATGAAATTGGCGCCGATGCAGTTGCTCACGGTGCAACTGGCAAAGGCAATGACCAAGTCCGCTTTGAGGTGACTTTCAGGGCGCTTGACCCGTCACTCAAAATCATCGCACCAGCAAGGGAGTGGGGAATGAGCCGTGAGGAGGAAATTGAATACGCAAGGGAGCATGGCATACCGATACCAGTTGATGTTGAAAGCCCATACAGCATAGACCAAAACCTTTGGGGGAGAAGCATTGAGTGTGGCAAGCTTGAAGACCCGGCACAGGAGCCGCCCGAGGAGGTATTTGAGTGGACAACACCGCAGGCTCACGCGCCCGACGAGCCGCAATACATCACGGTTGAGTTTGAGCGCGGCGTGCCGGTGGCGGTTGATGGCGAGCGCATGGACTTGGTCAAACTCATATCGCATTTGAACTTGGTCGCAGGCAGGCACGGCATCGGGCGAGTGGACATGATTGAAAACAGGCTTGTCGGAATAAAGTCGCGTGAGGTATATGAAGCGCCTGCAGCCATCACTCTCATAACGGCGCATAAAGCGCTTGAGGCACTCACGCTTGAAAGGGATTTGATTCACTTCAAGCGCGGGCTTGAGCTCAAGTATGCCGAAGTGGTCTACTATGGGCTATGGTATCACCCGCTGCGCGAGGCTTTGGATGCGTTCATGGATGCAACACAGCGCACCGTAACGGGCACGGTCAGGCTCAAGCTGTTCAAAGGCACATGCATGGTTGTAGGGCGAGAATCCCCATTCTCGCTTTACAGGTATGAGCTCGCCACATATGACCGTGCTGACCAGTTTGACCATCGTGCATCGGAGGGCTTCATCAAAATCTTTGGCTTGCCAACGATGGTCACTCGCAGCGTGCTTCGCCGTCTATCGGATGAAGGTTAAACCGCATGCCGTTGCATCATGAACTCACCCACTAAACCCGTGAGCAAGGTCGTGGGAGGTAAAAGCCCATGCTTACAAGGCATGTGCTCACATCGTTTCAGAGCAGGGAATGCGACAGGAGAGCTGCCGAGCAACTTGGTGTGCCATCAATCGTGCTCATGGAGAATGCGGCACTAAGCGTCGTTGAGGTGCTTGAGAAGCATGTTGGGGTTGAGCCAAAGCAAAAGGTTGCTGTTGCCTGTGGGCGCGGGAACAACGGCGGTGATGGGTTAGCCATTGCAAGGCATCTCCACAACATGGGCGTTAATGTGAGCGTCTACCTGATGGCGCGAGCCAGCGACTTAAAAGGCGATGCTGCCATCAACTGCGCTTCCGCAGCGAGCATCGGCATACCTGTAGTTGAGGTTGTGGATGAATCAAAGCTGGCGGAATTTGAGGCGGCTTTGAGGGAGGCACAGCTTGTCATTGATGCGTTGCTCGGCACCGGGATAACCGGTGAGGTCAGGGGAATCATAGCCGATGCTGTGAAAGTCATCAATTCGTGCGGGAAGCATATTGTGGCTGTGGATGTCCCATCGGGACTCAATTCCGACACGGGCGAAGTTTGTGGTGTATGCATCAATGCAGATGTGACGGTTACGCTTGGTGCAATAAAGCGTGGGTTGTTACTCTTCCCAGGCGCTGAGCATGTTGGGGATTTGTTTCTCGGCTACATAGGTGTGCCGAAGGAGTTGTTTGAGTCATTTGAACCATGGGTGAAGGTGACGACTGAAGAGCTCGTTTGGAATTGCTATAAGCCGAGGGCACCCAACACGCACAAGGGCGATTACGGCAGGGTGCTCGTCATCGGTGGTTCTGCTGGGATGACCGGCGCTGCAATAATGTGCGGCATGGCAGCGCTGCGTGGCGGTGCAGGATTGGTGACAGTGGCGCTCCCAAAGAGCCTAAACATAGCCTTTGAGGCTGCAGCCATTGAAGCGATGAGCTTGCCGCTGCCGGAAACGGACGCAATGAGCATATCCTTGGGCGCAATTGATGTTGTCCTTGAGCGCATGAAAGCAGTTGATGTGCTTGCTATTGGTCCGGGTATATCAAGGGTGCCGGAGACGCAAGAGTTCGTGCGTCAGGTCGTTTCCAACTCAACAAAAACCATCGTGCTTGATGCCGATGGGATTATGGCATTCGCTGGGAGGATGGACGAGCTGAAAAAGCGTGCTTGTGAGCTTGTGCTGACGCCTCATCCGGGCGAGATGGCTGCGCTGACTGGGAAGACGGTTGCCGAAGTGCAAGCCGATCGCATCGGCATATCTCAGAGTGTTGCTGGCGAGCTGGATGCCGTTGTTGTGCTCAAAGGCGCTCACACCATCATTGCCTCCCCAGATGGAAATGCATACATAAACTTGACTGGCAACCCCGGCATGGCGAGTGGTGGCACGGGTGATGTGCTCACCGGTTTGATAGCCGGATTGATTGCGCAAGGGAACGAACCGTTTGAAGCAGCTGCGTGTGCCGCTTTCCTTCACGGCTTAGCCGGTGATATGGCGTCATGGGATAAAGGCGAGGTCTCCCTCATCGCCGGCGACTTGATTGAATACCTTCCGAAGGCGATAACGCAACCGGACATGTGGATGCCAATTTGCCTTCGCCCGCTGAGTGCAAGGGTGTGGTTTGTGTCGCGCGGGAGGAAACAGCAATGATTGTGAATCCTCACAGCACCGACGGACGGTGCATTGCTCACCTCATCGCGTGGTTGTCTTTTGCCTTGGCATGCGCCAATTTGGATTCGCAGGCGCATTGCGAGGATGCGAATGGCTCAGTAAACCTCATCCCAAACAGCAGCTTTGAATGCGGTTCAGTTGGGTGGCGTGGTTATCCTCCGCAGGTCGGCACTGTGGGCAGCCTTTGGAAATTGCATGGCGATGTAATTGAGGTTGACGATGCCCCACACGGTAAGATGGTGCTGAGCTTGAGTGTTGGCGCGCCTGTAAGCATGCTTGGGCTGTTCAAAGCAAATGCTTCCGCCGTTAATGTGCTCATTGCCTCAAGCGGTTGGATTAAGCTCTGCGCCGGTAGGACTTACACCCTTTCGGCATTCATGCGTTCTGATTGTGATGCCATCGCCACATTGATGCTTCGCTACCGAAGCGGCGATTCTCATGGGCGCCAATTTAAGCCATCAAACTCTTGGCGGCGCTATTCGTTTACATTTGTGGCTCGCGAGGAGTTTGCTTCAGTGGTGATAGCTCATTGCCGCTGTGAGGGTTGGTGTGAAGCGGGCTCAATTTTTGTGGATGCAATTCAACTTGAATGCGGTGATGCACCGAGCGCCTACAGACCGCTATCGCAGTTTGAGCTCTTCATCACCTCAAACTCGCCCGCAAATGTGTGGGTGAATTCCGGCGATGCAAAGCTGTGCCTTGTGGGATACAACGATGGTGCAGATTCCGATGTGAGCATTGATGTCCGAGCTTACGACTTTAATGGAGTTGCCGTCTCACATCGCGAGGTCCGCACCAAAGCCTTGATGGCAAGCCGGATCATCGTCCTGCTGCACGATGTTCTGCCAAAGGCGTTTGGGTTTTATCTTGTGAGGGCACACGCCTACGATGACTCTCGGCATCCAATTGCGAATGCGGAAGCCCGCTGTGCTGTGCTGCGCAGGTTTGATGGCGTTGATTCACCATTTGGTGCGGAGGATGTCCATGCGTGCGGTGAGTTGCTGTTGCTTGCAAAGCGTGCTGGATTGCTCTGGCGTAAAATTCGGTTGGCGGAGGCTGCAGCAGTTGGAGCTATAGGTGATGGTGCCGATGTTAATGCCAAAGTTGATTTGGCGCTAAAGCTCGGTGTGCATCCTTTGCTTTCAATCTCAACCAATCAACTTTCAAGGGCGTTGGAGGGTTGCGAGGTTGGGGATGAGGGGGGTTTAACCGGGGAGTGCGTTGAGTCATCCCAAGCAGTAAGAGCGAAGCGGCTTGCGGAGCTTTTTGGCGTTGGGGTGAGACGCTACCGGACTCGCGTGGTGGCGTTTGAGCTGATCCATCCTGTGTTACCGCATGCGGCTTGCTCGTGGCAGCGTGACCTCCAATGTGGCGGATACATTGAGTTGATGAAAGCTGCTTACAGCATAGCCAAGGGCTTATGCCGCGACTGCCTCCTCCTTGGCGGAATAAGTGCTGGCGAAGCTGAAGCAGCCCTTGAGTTTGCAAATGAGTTCATCGCCTCCGGTGGGCTGAAGTTTGTTGATGCGCTTGCGGTTGAAATTCGCTCCGCTCAAATCCCATCGGAGGCGCTTGAGCAGCTGATGAAGAAGCTGCTTGCTCAAATTGATGCGCGTGGTGGGCGAAAGCCAATCTGGCTCACATGGTATTGGTCATTATCGGGCAAAGGCTCTGGCGCACAGCCTTTGAGCAGCCCTCAGGATGAGCTTGAGATGGGCATTTGCATGGTGCGCCTTGTCGCAATCCTCCTTTCGTATGGCGTTGGCAAAATCTTTCACGCAAGTGGATGCGCGCCATCGGGCGGGCATCTTGGCGATTTGTTTTTTGAGGTTGATGGGACACCGAAAGTGACGCTGCCGATGCATGCTGCTTTAGCGAACTTTCTCACATCAAGTCCGCTTCCGTTAGGAGTGCTTAACCTCGGAAGCCGTTCACGCTGTTATGCCTTTCGCACCAGAAACGGCGTGACTGCAATTGCATGGCTCGCAGACGAAACTGCCAATGCACATTTGTCGTTAGGGCGTGCAGTTAAAGCGTATGACATCATGGGTAACGAGATAGCGACCTCAAAGGTGAAGTTGAGTCGTGCTCCGATTTACCTGTCATCCCCGGCAAAGGACCTGCGTTCACTTGCTTCAATGGTGCATTTCCGCTCGGACAAAAGCCGGTGACCTCCAATTCACGCAGCTCCGATGGGCAGCTCAACTTCTATGTTTTTACATGGGCGGGATAAAGGCGTGCTCATAAAAACCTTCATGTGATTGAGGTTCAAGCTGCAGCACAAGCGGATGTGTTTCGGATCACCTATCAGCCTGCTCGTGCTCCCCGATTGCGGATGCGTCTGAGGTTTCTGCGCTCGGGCGATGCACCGGGCAAATTTCGGTTGGCACTGATGAGGCTGGCATCCTGCGCCAAACAATTTCATCCGCCGGGCAGTAAAAGCCGGCGAGCTTTCCAGACAGTTTGCATATGGCTACATCAACGAAGTCAGTTCGGTGAAGGCTGCATTCACGCCTCGGGACTTGTTCCTTTGGAAGCACCTCTTCGTGCGTTGATGGACACGATGGGGTAGCAATTAGACCGCTATCGTCACATATGGTCACCCTGCGGAACTCATCCTTTGGCTCCGCGCTAAGAGGCGTTCTACCCCCATCTTTCTTGAGCGCCGTAAATTCAAACCTCGTCGGACCCGGATGTAATTTGAGAGCCACCCTCATCACCTGTGAGAATATGGGTGCGCATACTGACCCTCCGGAGCCGCTTCTCAAGGGTTTGTTATCCTCCCTCCCAACCCACACGCCGCACGCTATTGATGGGCTGAAGCCAACAAACCATAAATCGCGCAGCTCACTGCTTGTGCCGGTCTTGCCCGCCACTTGGTATCCGTTAACTGCGGCAGCCCTACCTGTCCCAGATGTCACGACGGCAATCATCATATCAAGGAGCTGCTCAGCCACTTCCTCACTCAGCGCTTTGATGGTGCGCGGCGCATGCTGGTAAATCAATCGCCCACGCCCATCGTATACCTTCTCCAATGTTGTTGGGAAAACCCTGTTTCCTTTGTTCGCAACGCATGCTGTCGCAGCCGTATGGTCAAGCAGGTAGCCGTCAACTGCGCCGAGCGCCAGCGCGTAGCTTGCCGAATATGGATCTCTGGCGAACCTGAAGCCCATGCGCTTTGCACATTCAACAACTCTGTCAACGCCGACAGCTCTGCACAGCTTGACAGCGATTACATTGTTTGACATGGCTAAAGCCTGTTTGAGCGTCATTGAGCGCCCGTAGACCCCATCGTAGTTTCTCGGTGACCATGTCTTACCGCCGGCGCTGACGAATGTTATTCGCGAATCGTTAAAGATGCTGTATGGCTTAAATCCGAACTCAAGCGCTGCCGCATAGACATACACTTTGAAGCTTGACCCGGGTTGGTTGGGCGCTTGAGTTGCGCGGTTATAATCATCGCGCACTCGCTCCCCCGTTCGCGGGTCGATTCGGAACTTGTTCGCGCCGCCAACCATCGCCATTATTTGCCCCGACTTTATATCAAGGCATACGATGGCGATTTGGTCTGCGCCGGAAGCTTTTATCCTCCAAAGGTTGCTTTCAACCAGCTTTTCAACCTCTCCTTGCAGCTTCAAATCCAACGATGTGTAGACCTTGAGCCCACCCTTGTAGACCATATCAGAGCCGAAGCGCTGCACCAGTTCCTTAATGGCGAAGTTGGTGAAATAGTGTGCCTTGACCTGCCCAACACCAATCTGCCTCAGGTCAACCAATCCATCGGTTATTGGCGTTTGCTTTGCTTTCTCGGCTTCCTCTTTCGTTATGAAGCCCAACTCCGCCATCTTATCAAGGATGAAGTCCCTCCTCGCCTTGCAAGCCCCGGGATGTTCGTAGGGTGAGTAATATGAGGGGCGCTTTGGCAGAGCCGCAAGCAATGCGCACTGCGGCAAGTTAAGTTCCCAAACATGCTTCCCAAAGTAGAGCTGTGATGCGACTTCAACGCCGTATGCGCCATGCCCATAGCACACTTGGTTGAGATACATCTCAAGTATCTCCTGCTTTGAAAACGCCCTTTCAATCTTGATGGCGAGGATGATCTCCTTCAACTTGCGTTTGAGCGATTTCTCCGGGCTCAGAAAGAGCCCCCTTGCGAGCTGCTGCGTTATGGTGCTCCCACCTTGAGCATACCTGCGCTCTTTTAAGTTCACTATGAGGGCGCGCACAACTGAGCGCGGATCCACTCCCGGGTGGGCGTAAAACCTTTTGTCCTCAGCTGCGATGGTAGCCAGCTGGAGATATTTTGGAATGCGGGATATGGGCACCCACTTCCTCCTGACTGCATACACTTCGGCAAGTTGTTCTCCATTTGACGCGTAAATGATAGTAGCCTCACAGGGGCGTATTGATGTGAGCTCCGAGATTTGTGGCAAGTCGCGGGCGAGGGTGTAATATACGGCTGCAGCACAGCATGCCCCAATTGCGCTGCCCACAGCAATGGAAATGAAGAGCCAACTGATGATGTTGAGCAGTCGTTGAAGCGAGGTTACCTTTAATGTCCTTTGCATAGTTGCCTTGCCCGCTGAGCTTTTAAATTTTTGATGCGCTCTCAGAGATGGGATAACTTTGCGACTCAGCCACAATCAATTATGGTTCATAATCCACAAATGCGCCATCAGTGCGCCCGCAGGCGGGTAACTTAGCGGCTTTCAAGCTTCAAAAAGCTCCACAGCAAGCGCCATCCCACCGCCACCCCCAAAGCACATCGTCACAAGACCAAACTTGTGTCCCCAGCGCTTCATGGCATGCAGCAATGTGCAAAGCAGCCTCACACCCGCAGCGCCTAATGGGTGACCGAGAGCTATTGCGCCGCCGTGCACATTGAGTTCCATCCCATCAAACGCCTGCTCAAAGTAGGGGAGTTGTATTCCGAACGCCTCGTTGGCTTCAACGATGGTGAACTCGCCATCAAAGCCGCTGCTGCGCAGCGCGCCAATCAATTCCGTAACAGCTGTTACGGGTGCCGTTAGGAATTGGCTCGGATGGCAATCAACCCTTGAGTATCCGAGCACTTTCGCAAATGGCTTCACACCAAGCCTGTTAACGGCTGCCTCGGAAGCGATCGTGCAAGCAGCAGCCCCATCAACTGGCACAGCCGTATTGTATGCCGACGCTATATCCTCCTTTGCCTCATCAAGCATTTGTGCGAGTTGCTCGTCACTCAAAAGTTCATCCCTCCAAACGCTGTCGCATGGGACTATCTCTTCATCAAACCAACCGTTTGATGCAGCCCTGCGCGCTTTCTGATGGCTCTTTGAGGCGTGCTCATTAACGAGTTCAACGGTGTATCCCATTTCCCTTGCGAACTCAATTGCATACTGGCGCATGAACTTTCGTTCCGGCAACCATAGCAAGCCGTCATATGCGGTCGCATCAACCAAGCCAGTCCCTTGAAGCTGTTCAAGTTCATTCTCGCTGAACATGAATGTATATGCGCCAGCCCGCTTAACCTTAACTCGCTCGCCCTTCTGATACAGCCTCGTTTTGCGCTCCATCCTCGGTCCAACAAGGTAGGGTGCATTGGTGCGTGATTCCATACCGCCGGCTATTGCCACATCGTATGCGCCTGAGCAAATTGCATCGCAGGTTATGGCTACAGCATCAAGCGATGAAGCGCACACCGAGTCAACGCGCCTTGCGCAAACGCTTTCTGGCAACCCACCTTTAACTGCAGCAGCCTTTGCCGGAGCCATGCCCAAGCCGGCGCCAATAACATTGCCCAAGGTCACAAACTCAACCTCTTGTGGCGGTATATTGGCTCTCTCGCATGCGCCTCTAATGGCAATCGCGCCAAGGTCAACAGCGCCGAACCCCGATAGCACGCCGTTAAATCGCCCAAGCGGTGTCCTGACGGATGAAAGGATGAAGATCGGCTTCGTGAAAACTTGGTGCACGCTTACCACCTCATCACCGACAAGTGTTTGTATGAGGGATTAACCTTCACTCATCAACTCAAGTGCGTTACGAACCACCTTCTCCGGGGAGGGTATATTCTCTCGCTCAAGCGTTGGGGACATGGGTGGTGGGACATTATGAGCTGCCACTATCCTTATCGGTGCCTTAAGCGACCTGAAGCAGCGGCGCTGCATTTGATACGCTATGTGCTCAGCAAAGCAGCCCGTTTCGGGAGCTTGGCAGACAAGGAGCAGCCTGCCCGTCTTGTTCACCGATGCAGCTATAGTTTCGTAATCGCATGGGACAAGCGTCCTCGGGTCTACTACCTCGGCTTCAATTCCATGCTGCTCCTTAAGCATCGCTGCAGCCTCAAGCGCCACTTCAACCATCTTTGACCATGCGCAGATTGTCAGATCCTTGCCCTCGCGATGGATGCGAGCTACGCCAAATGGTATGAGGTATTCGTCCTCTGGCACAACATCTTTGCTTGTGTATAGCATTTGGTGCTCAATGAAGATGACCGGGTCATCATCCCTTATTGCCGTCTTGAGCAAGCCCTTCGCGTCATATGCAGTTGCTGGCACTACAACCTTGAGCCCGGGAAAATGCGTTACGACTGCTTCAAGGCTTTGCGAGTGCTGTCCTGCGTATCCCCTTCCACCGCCAATTGTCGTCCTTATGACGAGTGGTATCTTTGGTTGTCCGCCGGACATGTATTTCATCTTTGCCGCTTGGTTCCCAACTTGATCCATCGCCAGCAGGATGAAGTCAATATACATGATCTCAACGACCGGGCGTAAGCCCACCATAGCAGCGCCTATTGCTGTTCCGACTATCGCAGCTTCGCTTATAGGGGTATTGAAGACCCTATCTCGCCCAAATGTCTCAAGCAGCCCTGCTGTGACCATAAATGCGCCGCCGTAGTCGGCGACATCCTCCCCATAAACTATGACCCTGCTGTCGCGCATCATTTCTTCCATGAGCGCCTCGCACACTGCGTGACGATACATTATCTTTCCTTCGCTGTCTCTCTGGAACTTCCTTGCTCGCCTTATGACGCTCACATGGCGATACTTCTCGGGCACTTCCTCGCACATCGTGTTTGAGAACAAGCCCTCGTATATCGTTGCCGGATCGGGATACGGTGCATGTGCAGATTTTATTGCTGCTTGCCGTATCTGCTCGTTGCATCTTTGGCGCATTTCCTCAACTTCGCTCTCGGTCAGCACGCCAGCCTCAATTACCTGCCTTGCGAAGTTATCCACTGGGTCAAGCTTTCGCCAAGCCTCCTCCTCTTCGGCTGTGCGATACTTAGTTCGTTGGTCGCTCAACGAGTGCCCATAGTAGCGGTAGCATTCGCAGTCAAGAAGCACTGGTCCATCGCCATTCCTTGCCAACTCAACAGCCCTTGAGACAGCGTCGTAAACAGCAAGCACATCCATCCCGTTGACTACCTCGGCATGCATCATGTGGAGGTCGTATGCGGCGCCGCGCCTCGCAAGGTAATCAAGCCCGGTGACCTCTCCATAGTGCTGTCCAGTCATCGCATATTGGTTATTCTCAACCACGAACACCACTGGTAGACCTCGCTTGAACTGCGCCATGCAAGCGAAGTTTGCAGCCTCGTGGAAGATGCCATTTTGCGTTGCGCCATCGCCTATCATGCACAGAACAACTCTGTCAGTCCCAAGTTTCCATGCAGCCATTGCAGCTCCAACTGCTATCCCACAGCTTCCACCCACTATGGCATTTGCACCGAGATGCCCAACCCTAAAGTCAGCAATGTGCATTCCGCCACCGCGCCCGCGACAGTAGCCATCCTCCTTCCCAAACAGCTCGGCGACCGTCCGATACAGGTGTTCCTCAAGCGCAATTGAGAGCAGCTCCTCCCTTGTGCCGTTCACATCCCTTCCAAGCCATCGCTTCAGCTCATCCTCACTCATTCGGCGAAGCGCGAATGCGCCCTTTGCAATGGCATGCCCGTGACCACGATGCGTGCTCGTGATGTAGTCATCGGGGCGTATGGCTGCAATAGCTCCAACTGCCACTGCCTCTTGACCAACTGAGAGGTGAGTTGCGCCCACGAATTGGAAGTCCTCCTTAGGTTTGAACCTCCCATCGCGCATCTCAACGATCAGGTTCTCAAATGAGCGTATCCAGAACATCGTCTCAAGCATCTCCACAGCGAGCTGTGGAGTCACCATCTCACCGAGCACATCCTTGAGCCGCTTCTGCCACTTGCATTTCGGAATCACACCAAATGTGAGTTCGCCCGGCGACATGTCGGGAAGGACATTGATCTCTCGCATGCAAACTCACCCCTTTAAGCGTTATGAAAGCCGTGCAGCGCCAAAGATTTCGGCAATGTCATATCTCAGACGCGGCAGGGCATTCGTCGTATCAATGTCACATCAATGTTGCAACGGTGTTGCATCGCAACATGGTTTTAAGACGGGATTGCTGTGACCAAATTAAGCCCATCAAGTTCCCTTGATTATCCTGTCCATGCGTGCGCTGACATCGCGCAAATATGCCTCATCGCCGCCGCGAAGCTCCGCTGTCAAGTAACCCCTATAGCCAACCTCAATCAATGCTTGTCTTACAGCCTTCCAATCCACATCGCCTTCAAGGAGCATGACAAATGCGTTTTTGTCGCGCTTGAAGTCCTTCAGGTGGACTTTGACTATCCTCCTTCCGAGCGTCAATATCCAATCTTCGGGGAAGCCGAACTTGACTATGTTGCCGACATCAAAGTAAGCTCGCACGCGCTCGCTGCCAAACTCATCAACATACCTTGCGAATTCAATTGGGCTGAGGAGGAAGTTGTTCCACACATTCTCAATTGCGATCGTTATGCCGAGCTCCTCAGCGAGCGGCACTATGCGCTTAATATTGCGCTGACTCCTCTCATAGCATTCGGAATACCTCGTTTGAGCATTAACTATTCCCGGAACGAGCAAGACCGCATCAGCGCCGACGATTTTTGCGGTGTGGAGTGCCCTCTTAAGCCCGTTCAAGCCGTTCTCAATCACCTTCTCATCGGGGCTTGAAAGCGGCGCATGCCAACCGCCATAGATGACTGAGTGCAACTCAATCCCGACATTGTCAGCGGCTTCACGCAGCCTCTTTGCATCCTCCTCACTCATTGGCGGAACTTCAAGACCATCAAATCCAACATCTCTGGCGAGCTTAAGCCTGTCCGTAAGTGGCATATCAGATGGCAACATCCCAAGCAGTATCGCCTTTTTGAATGGTGCGCTTTCACCGCCGATTAAGGTTTTGCTCAAGCTTGTGCTTGCAGCCGCACCGGCAATGGTGGCGATGAATAAACGCCTATTCATTCGCTCGCTCATCCGCATTGCACATCACCTCACCTTTGTTGTCCCGTTGGCGCATCTTTGAGAAGGCACTCTCAAGCGAAGCAAACGGGACATTGGCGAACACCAGCAACACAGCGCTGAGGAGCATGGCGATATCTCTCACCACGGTATGCCAGCCGATTTTATCACCCCCTTCAATGAACCCAAAACAGCCACATGCCATCTCAACGCCGCGAAACAGATTTATGACGATGCCGAAGATGAATGCAACAAGCATCAATGCTATGACCGCTGCAGCGCTCTCCACAGCATAGCCAATTATGAGCAGGGTGCCGGCGATGAATTCAACCCAAGGCAACACAACGGAAAAGAGCGGGATAAGAGCCTTTGGGAGCACTTTGTAACTCTCAACCACGCTAACGAAGATCAGCGGGTCATCAACTATCTTTCCCAGGCTCGCAAAGACGAATATGCCGCCCAACCCGATGCGCAAGATGAAGCACATCACTTTCCACCAACGCCAACGCACCATCTAAATCACCCGCTGGAATATACGCTTCATTTGGTCCCTTTGCTTTTCTCCGACCGCTCAATTGGGCATTTGTGCGAGACCCACTCACCCCATCCGCCGGGCATCACGAGCAACTTTTTGTAACCCAGCTTTGCCAGCCGCTCCGCGACCGATACGCTATGTGGTCATGAGCCGCCGGCACAATATACGACAATGTTTGCATCCTTTGGGAGCTTGTCCTTCGCAGCTTTGAATGAAGCCTCAAACTCCTTTTCTGCAGCTGGCAAATTGATAGCATCAGGTATGTGACCCTTCACATAATCGCTGGCTGGGCGCGCATCAACAAATATTGCGCGGCGGGAGACGAAAAGCATCCATGCACGCTTAAACTCAATCACCTCAACACCCTTTGGGAGACGCTCAAGCCATGGCTGGTTCTCGCGCGTCCTGAGCAACCTTTCAAGTTCGCTGTAGCGCAGCGGTATGCCATCCGGGCGAATAGCGTTCACTGCAAGCCCAACTATTACGCTCGCAACAACAATTGATGCCGACCCAATTGCCGCTCCGATATAGCGCATCCATTTGTCACCCAAGAGGTCATCAATGCAGCTTAAGGCTTATTCACCGTGCAACTTGAGCACGAGCTTCGCGACTCGTTCACCCAGGGCAAAGCACTGTGATTTTGAGCGCGCATCCGGATAACCGACGCTCACCGGCCCGTAATGATCGCCTTGCACGGCACCTTGAACAATCATGCCGTGAATGAGCATCATCTGCAAAATGCCCAGTATGGCTGTCTCGTTGCCACCACCGACATTAGCCGATGAGGAAAATGCCCCTCCGACTTTGCCCTCAAGCTGCCCATGATAGCGGACGCTCTCATCAAACAGGCGCTTTATTTCGCTTGCCGGCAATCCGTAGTAAGTTGGTGAGCCAATGATTATCCCATCAGCATTAATCAGGTCTTCAACAGCGCATTCCTCAACACGCTTAAGTTCAACTTTGACGCCGGGCACGCTTTTTGCGCCCTCGGCAACTGCCTCAGCCATCGCCTGAGTGTTACCAGTCCGGCTGTAGTAGATGACGAGCACTGTCGGCATACTGCTCACCCCCATAACCACATCTTGCGGCTTGAGCGTGAGCCAATTCACAGCGCAAATCGGATTTATAGCGCTACGGGTGTTGCAGGCATTTCCGCCCGCACGGACTGTGCAAAAGTTGCCAAACCTCAGGCGGATAAAAAATCCATCCGATTTCTTGGGCGCTTTTTCGCGCGGCTGCCCTCACATAATGGCTCCCACACACTCAAACTATGAACTGCTCCAAAAAGCGCTTCGCAAATCTTATGCCGGCGTAGTATCGTTCACCGAGCCATGTCTCACTGTGCGGTTCTATTGACACTGCGCCGTTGTAGTCATGCTTGTAAAGGATGGCAAAAATGCTTCTCCAATCAATCTGGTCCATGCCGGCTGGCGGGTCGTCAAATCGCTCATCGCCTATCTTCACGCATCCCTTTGCATGCACATGGAAGACGCGCCCACCATAATCGCGCAACTCGCGCAAATAGTCCACGCCATCGTAGAATGGGTGCGATGGGTCGTATTTTATTCCCGCAGTAGGCAAGCGCTCAAAGATGATATCCCAAGCCTCGCTCCCAATGATGTGATTTGCCCAGTGGCAGTTGTAGAAGGCGAATTTGATTCCATATTCGCTGGCTCGTTCAACGAATGGCGCAAGCAGCTCGCTTGCGCGCATCGCCATCTGCCGTATCGTCTCCCTATGGTTTATGCCGCCACCAGTTATGAACACGCTGGCGTTAAGCTTCTGTGAAAGCTCAATTGCGCGCTCAAGTTCTGAAAGGCACTTTTCCCTTTCACCGCCATCGTCGCTGAGGTAGTTTCTTCCCCACAAGCCGACAGCGGCAACTTGAACGCCATAGCGATGGCACATCTCCAAATACTCCTCGGAACGCCCTTCCCACCAGTCAAGGTTGTCGTGGATGGTTATCTCAACGAGCGGTATGCCCTCATCGGAGGCAAACTTCAAATCATCCTCGCTGCCGTTAGTGATGAAGCACAGGCGCATCATCCCATCACCACCTGCCATTTGCGGCATGCCAATTTTCCACCAGTGGCATAGCACTTACCGATGGTGTAAGTATGGCGCATCATGAATTGGTGGGTGCGCGCTTTGGCGCTGTTATACTTCTCCCTCAGGCGGAGTTGATGCAGCTAATGGCTTATAGGATGGTTTCCATTCCCGTGGAGGGAGGATGAGCTTGTGTCTGGTGGCAAACCGGTGCTATCGTGGCTTGCCGTGAGGTTCATTAACTCAATGGCAGAGCGCCAAGAGCCATCACTTGAGGAGCTGTTTCACAAGGCTGTTGAATTTGGGCTATCATTTGTTGAGCTTCACCACAGCATGTTGCCCTCATACGACCGCAAGACGCTCAACTCCGTTTGCAGCCTGCTTTCGCGAAATGGGCTCGGCATATCGCAGCTCACATGTGCACCCGACTTCACGCATCCGGATGAGCGCTTTAGAGAGCGCGAACTTGAATACATGAAGACGATGATTGAAGTAGCCCGCGTGCTCGGCGCACATGGCGTGCGAGTTACCGTTGGGTGCGCTCATGAGGGTGTTGAGTTGGAGTTGGGCATAAAGTGGGCTACCGAATGCATATTGCGCCTGCTTGATTTCTCGGAGCCGAGGGGAATAAAGCTCGGTCTTGAAAACCATTACAAGGACAGGCGTTGGAGGAATGTTGATTTCGCCTTCCATCCGGATGTCTTCCTTGAGGTGTTTCACAGGCTTGATGATACGCCCGTCGGCGTCAACTTTGATGCATCAAATCCGCTCATGGTTGGCGAAGACCCGCTTCGCGTATTGCGTGAAGTGAAGCATAAGGTCTGGCACATGCATGCAAGCGACAGGAAGGTGGGAGAATATCAACACACAGTCGTTGGTGAGGGGGATGTGAATTACGACGCTATCATGAGTGAGCTTGCCTCCATCGTCTATTGCGGCTTCATAAGCCTTGAGGATGGCAATCCGTTTGGTGATGAGGGCACAGTGCGTTCACTCAATTTCCTCAGGCGCAAGATTGAGGAGCACTTTTGAGCACCAAATGGACAGAGCGCCATTCTGACGCCGATGCGGCAATGTGGCATATGCCAAACCACTATAGCAATTGCAGCAGCGCACGCAGCATCGCTATAGCTGGTGGTTCATCATTGACCGCGCCAGTAAGCCTGAATGTCGTGAGAAGCAGTTTGCCATTCCCATGGCGCATCATTAAGGCGACAAAAGATTGCTCATGAAGCCACCCGACAAACAAACCGGCGTGTGCCGCCTCAAACTCCGGGTTGCCATTTGAGTTATGCGAAGCACGCTCAAAGTCAGCCTCAATGACGCACCTCGGAACTATTGGGCGCATGGCGTGCGGCAGGATGCGCGGCAAGTTGAGTTGCTCAGAGAGCTGCTTTGAAAGCCATGTGAAGGATGTGCACCAGCTCCCGTGACGCCCCTTTAAAGACCTGTCAATCACACTCAAGCCCTCAATCGGCATCGGGATTGCCCTTGCCATCTCAATGATGCAAAGAGCGCTTGCGCCGCCCTTCACGGCACGCAGCACCTTCTCATCAAGTGACGGGGCGATGATGATGTCAGCGCCATCAAATCCGTCAGCCATTCTCATCCCGGCTTTTCGCATCCATTCACCAAGCCCGTTGAGCCAGCAGTTCGCATCATGCACGAATATCCTTTTCTTCGCAGCAAGCTGAATGCCCTCAACATCGGCATCAAATCGCCTCCAAGAGCTCGGAATGGCAAGGACCTTATTCGCTGTTCGGGCTGCTTCACGCTCATCACAGAGCAGTTGCAGTTCAATGCTCACCCATGTCGGCTTGGCAAAATCACTCAACGCAAGTTCAAACTCAGCCACCTTATTGACACCGCCTCGCTCAACACGAGGGCACTGGAAATCCATGCTGGCATGCTCATTTCCGTGCTCGTCAACGAGGCGCATCAGCAGGCATCCACCATCAATACTCCTTCGGCTGTAATGTGAGAGCAGTGCTTGCCCCGTTATTGTCTCACCGCCGAAGGCGCACTCTCGGCTCAGCTTGATAATGAGCGCATCTTGCGATTGTATTTGGCGAAGCATCTTTGCCGCCTCTTTTTCGTGGCGCTCAAAGTCAAGCACGCCGTTGCACTCCCAAGCCACATCCGTCAATTCGGTGAGGACATATCCTGCGATGTTGTGGCGGGAGCGTATTTCCTCAATCTGATGGCGCAGCCCTTCAGCCTGATGCAGCCTTGTAGCCTCAAACAGCTCACCCAAGCTCGCAAATTCATCGCGAAGTGGCGATCGCGTAAAGCGCTCATGAACTCCATCAGGACGACATGCGCCGCTGCCGGTTGAAAACCACCACGGTGTTTTCCCGAGGGCATTAACCTGCCTGTCCACATCCGGCAATCCCCAAATGCCGAACTCGGAAACAATGAGCGGCTCGTTGCCGCTTGGTTGCGCATCGCCGTGTGTGCTGAATGTCCAGTATGGGCGCCCTTCAAATTCATCAAGCCACCGTGAGAGGCGCTCATCCTCATCGGGCGAGTTGCAGTAGATGTGGAAGTCATTTATGTCGGTCTTGATGTGGAAGTTTCCCTCACATGGTGAGTTGTCAATTATGAGCCTTGTGCCATCAAGTTGGCGCAGCAGCTCAACTGCCTCAACGAGCCATCGCCTGTGCAGCTCCTGTTCGCTCAATTTCAATCCCAAACCTTCACCGACAATCCCATACGCCACCAAAGATGGATGATTGTAATCCCTCCTGACCATCCCTTGAATGTGCCGTTTAACCCTTTGCTTCAGGCGCTCGCCGAACCTTGACCAGCTTGGCACCTCATACCAGACAAGCATTCCCACTTTGTCTGCGATGTCCAAATAGCGTCTTTCGGGCAGCTTCAAATGGCAGCGAAGCAAATTAAATCCGAGTTCCTTTGCAAGCCTGAACTGGCGCTCAAGGAATTCGTCGCTTGGCGGTCGGTATATCTCGTCGGCGTAAAAATCTTGGTCAAGCGCACCGATGATGTATATTGGCTCTCCGTTGATATGCACCCTGCCATTGCGGCATTCAACTATCCTTAACCCGAATGTGGTTGAGTGCTCATCGCCATTGCTCAATCGGACGATAGCTCGGTATAGGTTTGGACTTTCCGGGTGCCACGGCTTTGCGTCCTCAATCACGAGCCGCATTGTCAGTTCGCTTTCGCCCGCCGGAATATCGCTATGCGCCGATGACCTTAAGTTGCCATCAGCATCCTCAATGAGAATTTCACAGCGAGTGGTCTTCTCAACTGCTCCGGAGAGTTTGATGCGCAGGTTTACGCTCTCCAAGTCGCGCAGCGGAGTTACGAATATGTCTTCAACGAATGTCTGTTCCCTCAATTCAAGCCAAACGCTCTGCCAAATGCCACCAACATTGAGATACCAACTTTGCTTACCCATTGGTATCTCATCGGCTGGGAACTTTGGGAAACGCAGCCTGTCATCTGTCGGGTCAATGACTTGCACCGTTATCTTCAGCTCGCCATCGCGCACAATATCGCTGAGCAAGTTGCCGGCAAGCTCAAACTCAAATGGCAAGTAGCCACCTTCATTTTCGCCGACCTTGTGTCCACCGACGAAGACACACGCATAATAGTCAACCGCTTCAAAGTGGATAAAAAGGCGCATTTGCCCGCTTGAGATTGCATCAATCCATTCCTTTGGCATCGGCACGCTTCTACGATACCAAGCTATGCCGTCGTAGTTGAGCAAGTCGTCAAATTGCGCTTCCCAGAAGGATGGCACTTTGATCTTGCGCCATTGAATGTTTCCCCCGAGCTTGTCAATACGCAATTCGCCCATCGGGTCGGCAGTAAAGTCCCACAGCCCATCAAGCGATAGCCTCTGTCGCATGTTCACACCCCCAAATGGCATGCCGAATTTTTCAACGGCGGAAAATGAGCCTGCCACCACACAGCCTTATTAAAGCCACCGTCCATCACCATTGAATTTCTGGCACGGTGAGTTGACGCCAATCAATTGGATGCGCTGTTGACTGCAATTGGCGCACTCAATTTCAAAAGCCGCATCCAGCTCGGAAGCTGAGCAATAAGCAATAGATGCAAGAGCGGCATTGAGCTGCCCGCAGAGGATGCCTTCAAACCGTGCAGATGGATCATTCCTTTCGTGCAGACCGTTGTCCCACAGTTTGCCGCATGCAATGGGGCTAAATGCGTAACTCACATTATGGTGGCGTCGTGTGAGTTCATTCTCCGGCGTGCTTCTTTGCCTCATGCAGGTAGCGGTGCAAATATTGTGGTGAATCTTTCCCAAGCAGCCTTATTGCGGTCTCAAAAGCCCATTTGGCATCCTTCCACCGCTTCAGCCTTGCGTATGCGCATCCCAAGTTGATGGCAGCCTCTGCCATGTCCGGCTTGAGCGATAAAGCCTCTTTCCAATGCATGATGGCGCGCTCATACTGCTTCCTTTCGGCGCACATCATCCCTCTGTAAAAATAAGCCCACGCGTTCTTCGGGTATTTGAGCTCGTCATTTTGGGCGCGCTTAAGGAGTGGAATCGTCTCGCGTGAGACACGCACGAACACAGCGCCAGTTATATCCCTGTATAGCATTTGCCATTTCTGGCTCTGCCTGAGCAGCTCATAAAGTGGGGTTGCGACATCAACAATGGCTGTCTTCACGGCATGCTCATCAAGGAAGTCATCCCAACCATGTAAGCCATTTTGTGCGTCATGATAGCGCTTTAGGAATTGAGCCGAGTAAATATCGGCTCGCCCATCAATGAAGACTTTCACACGCCCATCAAATGCCGCTATCAAGAAGCCGCCCCAGTGATACGGGTTGAAAATTGGCGTCGGGAGCGAGTTGGCTTTCATGAATTCAACAGCGCCGTATGGGAAGAGCTCCTCACGCAATGGATGGCGCAGCGCCATCAAAGCGCTCCTCAAGAAAATGAGGATGGTAGCGAGAGATATGATGGTGATGGTGTGCCAGCTGCGCATGAATGGCTTTGATAGGATGCCGATTTGGAATGCGCTTGGCAATGTCTGCGCTATGAACAGCACTGAGCAGGTTGCAAACAGGCATATGTTGCGCCGCGATATCAACGCCATCGCTGCCAGCACGGCGCAAAGGAGCGAGAGCGAGTTCAATCTCACTCTCGCATCAGTTCGCACATGTGAAATAGCTGGAAGGAGTATGCACAGGCAGAGGAGCATCAGGAAGGCATAGTCAAATGGCAACTTGAAATCCGGCGGCAGCCACTCAGCGACGATCTTTGTAGCATGCTTCGTTTCAGTCAGCCAGTAGGTGAAAGGGTAGGTGATGGCACGCACCCCAAATGGATTGCACAAACCGCCGATGAGCATCACCAACGGTGCGAGCATGTGAGAGAGCGTTTTAGCTGAGATGCGCTCCCTGCCATGCAGCCATTGAATTAGCTCATGCCTTTTGGCGATGAGCGCCGTGAGCATGAATGTGAGCGAAGCGATGAGCCCGATTAAGAAGCTCCCGTGGATGTTGACCCAAATGGCGGAGCAGAGGAAGAGCCATCCCAATTTCAGCGCAATTCTGCGCTGGTGCGTATCTTCCCCGATGAGCATGCGAAGGCAGATGATGAAGAAGAGGATGCTCACAGCATATGGGCGTATGTCAAGCGATGGCACGCTCGCGTAAATTGCCACGAGCGAGAGCAGCAACGAAGTTGGTTGATTCCCACACAGCCAAAATGCGCTATCCATCAAGATGACGAACGCGATGCCGCACAGTGCCCCCTTGAGAATGAGCAGATTGCGAATGCCATCATGCGATGGCAATGCACACGGGCGCCCGCTTAGGTGAAACGACGCCAAGTCAAACAGCCAGCTGTGTGGCTGCCATTTGCGCGTGGAGTTCCGTGAGAATGTATCCCTTGTCGGTATGCGCCCATTGATGGCTATCCATCTTCCAGTCGCGATGTGAAACCAAATGTCATAGCTCTCGGTCGGGCAGGTGACAATAGCTGCAAATGCAATGCATGCTGTGATGTAGGCGACTATGCGTCCGAGGGATAAAGTCGGCAGTTGCTTCTCCCTCCCGTGCACCGGCTTTGTGGCTTTTCAGTTCTCGTTAAAAATTTGCTTCCCTATTCCCCTCCGAAGGTATGCTTCAGCTCCAAACGAATCATGGCGAATTGTGCTTTGGTTGTGTCATGGGCTCAAAAGGAAAAGCTGCAGTGGCACATATGTGCCACTGCAGCCGCAGGTCAACTCTACCTTAGCCGAGGCATATGTCCAATGTTAGTTACCCGGTGCCGTTGCATTCGGGTTGAAGATGATCTGCATCCTGTTCTTAATCCACTTCACATGCCCATCAACGAATGCGAAGTTGCAGCCGTCAGTGTGCCTCGGCTCAGGTGCACCACCCATCGGGACACCACCAGTTACGATAGTGCCAGCAAGCCTGCTGCCTGTCTGTATCGGATTCGGTGGTGGATTTACGCCGCTAATACCGCCCGTCAAGCTCGTCACAAGGTCCGGGTTGAATTGGTCAACGATACCCGGGAGCGTGCCTGGCGGGATTAAGGATGGGTCGTTAGCGGCCGTATCCACATCGGCAGCCAACACAGTCCTGACGACATCCTGCACATCTGCCTCAGAGCACCCAGCTGGATATTGATTCTCACCGCGCAAGCTCCACTGGAGGTATGGGTTATAGCCATAGCCGAGTCCGAAGCTTGTGTATGACGGGCACTTGAATATCTGCCAGTTCTTCACATACGGGTCAAGCTGCAATGGCCACGGTATTTCACCCTGTTGGTATACATTGTTATGTGGATCGTTACCTGGATGGTTTGGAGCCGGGAACTTCTCATCCCAGTCGTTGGTATACATCTTGAAAGCCGTTGCGATGTTCTTGAGGTTATTCTGGCATGAGCTTGTGCGTGCCTTCTCTCGCGCCCTGGCGAGCACCGGGAACAGAATTGCTGCCAGGATCGCGATGATAGCTATCACGACGAGCAATTCAATCAATGTAAAGCCACGCTTCCTCATCATTTGGCATCCCTCCTCATTACATTTGGTTTGCGCACTTCGCAGCCTCACCGAGCAACCACCCATGCCATCACCGCTTCAATGGTTTCTCGCATCACCTCCTTCGCCCCAAGTGTTGCATTCTCGTCTCGTTAATTCATTTGCAACTGCAGCATCCAACCAAAGGCTCGCCATGCGCTATTAGCACTACGAAGTATCGTTGCACCTATTGCGTTTTCAATGTTCGGCGTGGCATGTGTTGCCCGATGAGCCACTATTCAATTTAGCATCATCCGGTTGCGTTGTCAAGTGCCACCCTGTCAAGGTGCACCTTCGTTTCGCGACATCATTAAGTGTGGCACATGAGATGCGCCGACGGAAGCTTTGGCAACTTCAACATCCGCTCATGTGCCAATGAGGTTGAGCCACACCGTCACAAAACCCCGTTATGCACATGCCGCACATTCAATTTTGTCATGCCGCTCACGAGCTGTTATTTAGCTTAGCATCTCTGGCTGCGTTGTCAAGTGCTGCCATTGTGGTGCATCCTTTTGCGCATAGCATCAGTAGCGCGCTGTTGTGGGAGGGAAGCAAAAGTTGGGCGGACCATCGTCCACCGTTGCGAGTTTGGGCGGACCATAGTCCGCCCATTTTTAGCCGTTAGCGCGCCGATGTCATCCCCGAGCATTACCATTCCCAGTCGTAGTATCGTATCTTACCGCCACCAGTTATTGTGCGCACCTGTGCCCAATGAAACCATTTGACATGCCCATCGGCGAAGGCGAGGTTTGAGCCACCGAGGTGCAATGTCCAATCCTCGTTCATTGTGAGGTTTGGTGGGCAGCCGCATGGTGCGCCGCCCCTTGCAAATGCCACACGGCGAAGATGCGGTCTGTCAGCAGATTGCCAATAGCCACCAATCCAAGTGGATGTGCAGTCTGCCAACACCAAAGTCTCTGCTGGGTTGTTCAAGCGGGCTAATGGCAGTCCACCGCTTGCATTCCCGATGAGTTCGTTATAACCGTAGTTGTTAACGAAGCCGGGCGTGTTGAATGGCGGGTTGTTGTTAATCCAGACTTGATGAGTGTTGTGCGAATTTATCGGGCTGCTCGGGCACTTGTAAATCTGCAGGTTCTTCACATACGGATAGATGCCAGCCCACCATGTGCACGAGTTTGGAACGCCGCTATTTCCTTCGCCCCAGTAGTAGGTTGGGAACTTCTCATCGTAGTCCTGAACATATTGGAGCAGTCCGAGAGTGAGCTGCTTCAAGTTTGACTGGCATGAAGTCATCCTTGCCTTCTCGCGAGCCTTGGCAAACACCGGGAACAGAATTGCCGCCAGGATCGCGATTATGGCTATCACGACGAGAAGCTCAATCAGCGTAAAGCCGCGCTTCCTTACCACCATCATTGGATATCCCTCCTTACGGTGTTTTGGGTTTGTGAGCTTCCAGGCTCGCCGGGCGTTGCTAAGCAGCAGCTATGTCACATCAAATTTTTTCACCACCTCCTTCACTTCAAACGAAGTTCACCGGGGTTAGAGCCCTTTCACGAATAAACCGCTTGCAGCACTTGTGAGCAAACCAGTCACTGATTGTTTTTGATACACATGGTAGCGCGTTGGTTGCGACCAAAATGGTCTTGGCTGTGATGGCTCGCTGCTAAGTCTATGTCGGATTCTTAATGCCCTATCGCTGTGATGTGCATTTAAGCAAGCGTGAGTGGAGTGCCAATGGCGCGAGCACAATTAACGGCAATAGCGTGCATGCTGCCACAGTTGGGCTTGATGGTAAGTCGTAGTGAAACGAGACAACGATGCCGACGATGTTCGCAACCAACCCGCATGAGATTGAGATGGCAAAAGCGCTCTTGAACCTGTCGGTGAGCAGCAGCGCCGTCAATGGTGGTAGCACAAGATATGCGAATGTTAGCAGTGCTCCAATTGCCCGTATGCACTCACCGATAAGCACAGCGAGCACAATGTAAAAGATGCCGTCAAGCAACCGCGTGCGTATTCCAAGAGTGGTGGCGAACTCGGGGTCAAATGACGAAAGCAGCAACGGCTTAAAAAGCGTCAGGTGAATTGCGAGTGTGAATGCGGTGACAGCTCCGAGACGCAACGCCACATCCTTCGTTGCGTAGAGCAATTCGCCAAATAGTATTGACTCCATCAAATGCTGTTCGGCTGGGCTCTTTGCGACAAATATCATGGCGAGTGACGCGGCTACAGCATACATTGCTCCGAGGATGCTTTCTCGGCTGACTTTCCTCTCGCGCTGTATCAGTGGGACAAAGAGCATTCCGAGCAATATGAACGCGTAGCAAGTCGCCACCGGGTTGATGTTGAGCATCAATCCGAGCCCGACACCGGCAGCACCAAGTTGAGCCAATGCGGCGCTCACGAATACAATGCGCCTCAGCACGACATAAACACCAACATAGCAGCATGCGGCCGATGCAATTGAAGCGCTCAAAATTGGCATGGCAAGCAATCCCCAAGGGATCATTGACAGCATCACCTGCTCATTCTTCACGAGCCCGTCATGAAGCCTTCACTAATACCAGCCTCTTTCCATCAACGGTTGCGATGGTCGTTTCAATTCCGTATGCCTCGCGCAGTCTCTCTTGAGAGATCATTTCCGATGTTGTGCCAATGCGCACATACCCGTCGTGGACTATCCCGATCCTGTTTGCGTAGTTGATCACGACATTGAGCAGGTGCGTTGCAAATATGACGGTGACTGAATGCTCTCGGTGCAACCTGTAAATCAATTCCATGATTGCGTGTTCCGTTGGCAGGTCAAGCCCATTTGTTGGCTCATCAAGCACAAGCACATTTGGCACAACCGAGAGCGCTCTCGCAATCAAGACCCTCTGTTTTTGACCGCCAGAGAGCATTCGGTATGGCTTTGTAGCCATGTCAGCAATGCCAACTTGCTCAAGTGCCCAACGGGCAGCATCAATGTCATCGCTTGAGAATCGCCTCCATGGCTTTTCTGCGCTCACACGGCTCATGAGCACGATATCAATAGCGCTTAATGGGTAAAGCTCATCAAGCAGCTCCCGTTGCGGCACATAGCCAAAGCGCACTTTGCCATCTGCAGCATGCCAAGTTATTGAACCACGGATTGGCTTGAGCATTTTGAGGAGCGCCTTTAGGAGTGTGGTTTTTCCCGAGCCATTTGGTCCAACGAGCCCAATGAAGTCACCAGAGCACACCTCAAGGTTAACATCCCTGAGGACTATGTTGTTTCCGTAGCCGAGCCAAACATCGCTCGCTGTCACAATTGGTTTAGCTGCTACGCCATCACATTCCAAAGTTCGCTCACCCTCTTTCACGCTGGCTTAAAGCCCATGCCGCAAATGGAGGCAGCATGGGCATCGTTCTCCTCACTGTGTGATTGCCTTCACAAGCTTGCTCAATATGTTGATGAGCAAGTCACGATATGTGTTGACGCCGTTATCGCCGCCTATGGATGGCGAAACTTCAACGACTGTTGCGCCGGTCTGTTGTGCGACGAGCCTCGGAAAACGGTCCTCGTAAAATGGCTCTTTAAGTATGACCTTAACGCCGTTAGCTTTCATAGCAGCAATCAAGTCACTTATGTGCCTTGCCGATGGCGGTATGCACGGCTTTGGCTCAAGCTGCCCGATGACTTGAAAGCCATAGCGGTTTGCGAGGTATGACCATGTGAGGTGATATGTGACGACCTTTTTACCCCTGAGTGGCGCTGCAAGCTTGAGTGTCTCCTCAAGTATCTCGTCCAGCTCATCGGCGAGCTTTCTCCTGTTGGCTTCAAAGTAGTCGGCGTCACTCGGCGAAACGCGCTTCAAGCCGGCTGCTATGTTGTTGGCGATTATCTTAGCATTGATTGGGTCAAGCCAGTAGTGCGGGTTTCCAAAGATGTGTATCTCGCCCTGCTCCCTTGTGACCCTGCCAGTTGGCACTTCAAGCAGCGGGACGCCAATTGAGGCATCCACATACCCTGTTGCGCCTCTCCTTATCTTCGGGTTGCGTGCCATGTCAATGAGTTGGTCCACCCAAAGCTCAAAATCAAGCCCGACACAGACAAGCAAATCGCAGCGGCTCATTTGGACGGCAAATGATGGCAGCGGTTGGACTGTATGTGGGTTCTGGCGCGGGTGCATCAAATTGACGGCTGTCACCTTATCGCCGCCGATGCGCTCGGCAAAATAGCGCAAGTCCGATGTCGTCGTCACGACAAACAATCTCTTTGCGCAAGCATGTCCAGCGCCGAAAAGAATGGCGGCAATCGTGAGTGAAGAAATGAGACACAGCCTCACGGGTGTCCTCATCCTAAAGCGCATATCCATCGCCTCCGATTAGATGCAGTTCCATAAGCTGCCGGATGAGCTGGGCGCATCTGAAAATGCGCCCTCGGGCGATTGCAAGGGCTGCAAAATTCACATGGCTAAAATGGATGCGGTCTATGTATGCCGATGGAAAATGTTGCTTCAAGGATTAGGTCCCAAGATGTGCCGAGCAATGAGTATCTCCTCCTATTGAGCTGCAGTCGGTAGCGTGAGAACTCGCTTGGATAATAGGTGAGCGCAAGCGAGATGCCAGAGCCATGTGCGCTGCTATCCGGCAGGCTTGCCCAATCGTATCTTGCGCCAATGTAGAGCGTCCGTGAGAGTTGATACTCAATCATTGAGAAGAAGCCGGTTGCGCTCCTTGAGCCGTTTGAGCCAGAATGCCTTGCAACTGCGAACTCGTTATACCAACTGAGCGACCTGTATAGACCCGCCTCAATTGGGCGCCATCGGTAAGTTAGGTCAACGGAGTAAAGGTGCGTATTGCCGCCAAACGGATTTGGTCCATAGCCGTAATTAAGCCCGAGGTCAAGCGTGTGTTCTATGGGCGTAACTTCAAAGAACGAACGCCACCTGCCTAGGAGCAATGGTCTGCCGCTATCGCAGTCAAATGTGAGGTTGTGCGCATTGAGCGCCTCAATTGAGACTTCATGTGCTTGCCTTGGGCTCTTCGTTGGCAGGAGATAGCTTATTCTTGCGCCAGCTCCGTGAAAGTTATGTCCGCCATGCTCAACGATGTGGTTGAGCAATTTCAAGGCATCGTTCCCACCGTTTTCGTTCTCTTCGTGCGGGTGCGAGTAGAAGAATTGGTGCAGCAATGGCAGGTCTGCCATTGGCAGCTCATGTGCGTGTATGGCATTGAGCTTTCCGACATTGGCGAGCAACATGCCGCCACGAATCTGGATGCCCTTTGGCAACCGAAATGCGCTCGGGTCAAGGAGGCTCAATTCAGCTTGGCAGATGTGTGCCCCCTCTTCGCCGTGTTCAACAAATGCATCAAGCCGTCCAAATGGGTCAGCGTAAGCCTGCAGGGAAAGCTCAACCGTGCGCAGCGTTGCCCCCCTGTAGCTTCTAAGTGGGTTTTTTCCGCCAAGCCTCATTGTGAAGCCACCGATGACGCTTATATCGGGGTTCATTGCCTGCCAAAGCCCTGCACCACCAAGTGCACCATATGGCTGTGATGGCGGTTGCGCAACCTCAAGTTGAGGCTGTTGCTCCTCTGCGCCCTGCCGGCCTTGCATTCCGCTATTTAGCAGCCCACTCATGGATGTGTGCATCAATAGCCCGGTGTTGCCGTTGGCGGAATTGAGGCGGCGGTTAAATCGCGCCAGCAGTAGCTCACCCGTGCCACCCGCATTGCATTTGGCTTCAAGCTCCTCAACCGTTTGCTTCAGCTTGCTGACGAGCTTTTCAAGCTCCTCAATTCGCTGCCTCAGCATTGCCACCTCGTCCGCTTTCACAGCCTGAGTTTCGGCTTGCGCTACGCAAACCTGTGCCAATTGAGCGTTCACAAGCGCGATGGAAATGGCAATGATGACTTTCCTTGTAGCGCTTGCCATCGTCATCACCACACTTTGCACCCTTAATTTGCCCCGCACAACACTACCTCAAGGAAGCAGTGAGCCGTTCCGAAAACTGGCTTCGCAAGCAGGAGCACAAGCGCAACGAGCGTCGCACAGGCAAGTGATGCTGCAAGCCACGTGCGAGGTTGTAACTGGCGTTGCTGTTTGCCCCTTAGCCTCATGCTCTCAAGGCGATGTGTAAGCGCTTTTAGCGCATCTTCCGGAGCGCCACGCTCGCGCAGCATCTCAATGCACTTCCTCATGGCGCTTTCAAAATCTGGTGCGCATTGCCGCAATGCCATCTCTGTGCATGCACCGTCCTCAACAGCTTCTTCCAGGCTCCTGCGCAGCCATGAAAACCAAGGCAGCGACAGGAAGACGCATGAAAGCAAGCGAAGCAGCATGCGAAGCACATGGTCATGACGACGCTTGTGAATTAGCTCGTGCTGTATGACTGCCGCAAGTTCGCTCTCTGTGAGCGCTTTTGCGATGTCGCTTGATATGACACATGTCGGGGAAAGCCATCCGAATAGACCGGCGGGACAGAAGTCCAGATCGCACTCGGCAATTCGCATTTTGCTGCTTGAGAACTCGGGCAGCATGCTTGCTGCTGATAAGAGTTTTGCAGATGGTGGCTTGATGGCTCTCTTCCACACCCCGTGCCACGCAATGCGACCGATGATGAAGAGGATGATGAGGATGTTGCCCATGAGTTTCATCGTGTTTGATACCGCTGCCGCGATGCGAATGGCAATCAATTTGTTGCTGCACCCCAAATGAGCGCACCAGTGCATGTATGGCAGGAAGCATCTTTGCAAGTGCCAATCGTAATGCAGCGGGTGCTTGCAAGATATGCACCATGCCGCCGAGATTGATGCAGATGCTGAAGTCGCAATGCCGACTGCCAGCGGCAGGAGGATGGCTGCGGCAAACCAACCCATCGTCATGGCGTTTTTTATGCGAGCCCACAGCCGTTGAGTCGCCCACAGCGTGGCGCAAGTCAGCATCATGGCTATGTTTGATGCGACCAAAAAGATGAATGCGCTGATAAGCACGATCTCCACGCACGCTCACCCGTTTCGGCGCATTTCCCTTTTGCTCGTGCGCCCACTTAACGCCGCCCTTGATGAACGCTTATTCAGAGCTTCAATGAGGTATGCCGATGCTGGCTCTCCAAACCACATGAACATGCGCTCAAGGAATGCGCTGACAAACAGCCTTGCAGCCTCAGAATGTGAAATGGTTGGTTCGTAGATGTAGCGCTTTCCGGCTTTCGTGCGCCTGAGGAAGCCCTTACGATATAGGCGAGCCATCGTCGTCATGATGGTTGTGTATGCCCTGCGCTTGCCGAGTGAGCGGAGCGCCTTACAAACATCCGCAACCGAAGCGCTGCCAAGTTTCCAAATGATGTGCAGCACATCCCCCTCAAGTTGCGGGAACATGATCACCACCCTCTTGTTGGAGGCGTGTCATTCTGATTCCGTTACCTGCAGCATACCGCGATTTGCTACGACATCAATAGTAGCTGGATTTGCGCAGTCGGGTTTATGGGTGGCTGTTAAGTTGCCCGCTGTTACTGGCTCTATGAGGAAGTATTTGCTCGTGGCTTGCGGCTTTTGCCTTAACATTTCACAAGATGGGCTGTAACCTATCACTGATAAGGCGTGGTGCACACAATCAAACCCGAATGGGAAATGAGGTGAGGGATCGTGAGCGAAGTAAAGGTGGGTGTCATAGGGTGCGGGATGATTTCGGGTATGCACCTTCGCGCTTACAAGTCATTGCCCGATGTCAATGTGGTTGCATGCGCGGATGTGAACATTGAGCGTGCGAGGCAGCGTGCCTCTGAATTTGATGTGCCGCATGTCTTCAAGGACTACAAAGAGCTGTTGAATATGGACGAAATAGATGCTGTAAGCATTTGCACGCCGCATGCCCTTCACGCGCCGATTGCGATAGATGCGCTCAATGCTGGGAAGCATGTTCTTTGCGAGAAGCCGATGGCGACCAGCGCAAAAGATGCAGCCGAGATGATAAAGGCAGCTCGCAAGGCAGGTAAGCTGCTTGAGGTCGCCATAAGGAATCGCTTCTCACCAGTGGTGCAGTTTGCAAAGCGCCTCGTTGATGAGGGCATGCTCGGCAAGGTTTACTATGCCGAGGGTTCAATAGGCGGCAGAAGGCGCATACCTGGTTGGGGCAACTCGGGTTTTATACGCAAGAAGACGGCTGGTGGTGGAGTGGTGCTTGACTTGGGCGTCTACACGATTGACCTCCTGTTGCATTTGCTTGGGCAGCCAAAGCCGCTCTCAGTGAGCGCGATAACATCCGATGCCATCGGAAAAAGCAAGGAGGCGCTCGTTGAGGGCGGTTGGCATTGGGAAGTTGACGACTTTGAAGTTGAGGATTTTGGTGCAGCCTTTGTCAGGTTTGAGGACGGCGCTGTGTGCCTCCTCAAGATGGCGTGGGCTATGCATCTTGATTCACTCGGCGGGACATTCCTGCTCGGCGATAAAGGCGGGCTGCGCATTGAGCCGCTTGAACTTTACAGGGATGAGCATGGAACAATGGTGACGACATCATTCCCGAGCTTGCCTCGCCCAGAGCCGTTTTCAACCATGATGGCGCAAGTAAGCGCATTCATTGATGCGATAAAGCAAGGCAAGCCATCTCCCACACCGCCAGAAGAAATCATGATGACCAATGTCATCATGGACGCAATCTATGAATCGGCGAGGCTCGGAAGGGAAGTCAAGTGTAAAGTGCCAAGGCTTGAGTAGGTGCAAGATGCATGCGGCATATGCAGCGCTGTGAGTGTGAGCAATGTGAGGCTACAGCGTTGGCTTTGAGGCTGTTTGAATTTCCGTGAATTGAGCGCCCGCCCAACCTGATCGGGCAGATCATGGTTTGGCAGTTTGCTGTTGTGCCTTGTGAGCCTTGGAGCGCAATATTCGGTAATCGCCGAGGCGCTGCGTAAAGCCCACTCGGTCAAGGTGCTCAAGTATTGGCGTTGCATACTTCCTCGTGATGCCAGCCATGTCCCTGAATTCGGCGACGGTTATCCTTCCGTGTTTCTCTATGTGCTCGCTGATCAGTTGTTTTGCGCGCTCTATGGTGTGCGGGTGGAAGACAAACTCATCAACGAGCAACAATTGTTCGCTCTCAAGCAGCGCATGAAGCACTTCGGATGCCTCCCTTTGCATGCCCGCAAAATGTCGCATCAGTTCCGCAGTTGATGGCGGGGCAAAGCCGGCTTCGGAGCAAATTTTGAGCATGCTGTTGGCTATCTCCAAGTATCGTCCACTGAGTGAGGGCGAGTGCGAGCGCAGCCGCACAAGCTCACGCTCAACCGCTATTTCGTTTTCCTCTTGAAGACGCAGCAGCAATAGCTCAAGTGTGGCTTCATTGCTAATGCTGCTAACCTGCCCAAACAGCACGCTCTTCCTCATGCCCATGTGCAGCGGGTGCTCTTGATGATATGAGCGCAAAAGTGAGAGCACTTCATCCTTTGCAACCTTGTAAGTGGTTGCCGAGATGCAGAGGTCGTCACCGAGTCTGATTGCGCTGCCACGCTTGCACAGCATGTTGAGCAAGTCGGCTGTGTGCTGCAGTTTCATGTGGAGCAGCACGGAGAGCTCTCTCACACTTAAGCCGTTTGCGTGCTCTTCAAGCAGCATCTCAGCTGCAGCTTCGTAGTCGCCTGTTGACTTTCGCTTGCAACTTTCAATGTAGCGTTGCGAGCGCCTGCGAAGCTTTGGCGGATATGGCTCAATGACGATGCCGCCACCTATTGTCTCAATCGGCGAGTATGAGCGTATGACGAAGCGGTCGTAGCGCACACAGGCGAGATATTCATCGGCGCGCAACTCGGCAAATGCATCCTCTCCAGGTGCAAGCTCATTTCCCGAGAGCAATAGCAGCCTTGCGACCCACTCTCCAGTGCCAATGTGAAGGCGCACTGGTGCTCCATCTCTGAGCGGTTTCTTTGCGCTTGGCAGGAGGCGCACATGGACGGCTATCCTGTTAGTTGGTGGCATGTAGCCGACCTCAGTTACGACATAACCGCGCTCAATGCTTTCCCTCTCAATTCCAGCCAAGTTCATTGCCACACGCTGCCCGGCGAATGCCCTCTCAACACTTTGTTTGTGGACTTGCATGCTGCGAATGCGCGTGCGAACTCCGATGGGCGATATCTCAACCTCCTGTCCAACGCTCACCTCGCCGGAGAATGCAGTCCCCGTGACGATCACGCCAAAGCCAGCCCTGATAAACGCCCTATCAATCGGCAGTCTGAACGGGCGCTCCACTTCCTTCCTCGGTTTGACCTCCATTGCCTTGCGCTGGATAAGCTGCACGAGCTCACTTAAACCCTCGCCAGTCACGGATGAAACTGCGACGATTGGGGCGCCGTCAAGGAATGTCCCTTTAAAGCGCTCACGCACATCCTCAATGACAAGCTGCAGCCATTCATCGTCAACCAAGTCACGCTTCGTGATGACGATGATGCCGTCACGCACATTGAGCAATTGCAAAATGTTTAAGTGCTCAACCGTCTGCGCCATGACACCTTCATCGGCGGCGATCACCATGAGAACCAAATCCATCCCGGCAGCCCCAGCAAGCATGTTATGGACGAAGCGTTCATGCCCGGGGACATCAACTATGCCCACAACCCTTCCATCTGGGAGTTTGAAATACGCAAACCCGAGGTCAATAGACATGCCGCGCATTTTTTCCTCAGGCAGCCTATCCGTGTCTATGCCCGTCAAAGCCTTTATGAGTTCGGTCTTGCCGTGGTCAACATGCCCTGCGGTGCCGATGATGAAATAACCGCCATGCTCGTTTTCCATATCATCACACCCCTTCGCTTGCGGCAGCCAAGCTCGGGCTTTTCTTTGGTTGAATTCAAGCCGGCTGCGCAATAATGAAGTGTAGCAATGAAGCAGCATGCGGTGATGAGCATGGGCAAAGAGCTCGCCGAAACAGTTCCGCCTGTCAGCAGCTTTACGAGGCGAATTGCGTTTTACATGGCTGCATTCGTGCTTTGGGTTGTCAGCTTCGTCTTCGGCATTTATCACCTTGCGTTCCTTTTCGCTGCCGTAGTTTCAACCATCATCCTGAGCTTCCTCTGGGTTAAGGTTAGCCACCACTCATTGTATGCGTCAGTGCGCGGACCAAGAGAGGTGTCAAGTGGCGATGAACTTGAGTTGACGGTTGAGATTGCAAACAGCAGCAGATTGGCGCGCTCCCTGATTGAGGTGATACTTCCAAAGCAACGCTGGCTCAAAGCTCTCAACGGCTCCCAAAGGATTGTGCTCGCTATACCGGCGCACGGCACCGCGTCGGTCAGCTTCGGACTGAAGGCGCTCAAAAGGGGCATTTACAAATATGACCACATCATGGTGCTCATGCGCGACCCGTTCGGATTGTTCAGCGATGTCAGGCGTCTTCAGTGCGATTGTGAAATCGTCGTCCTCCCCAAGATCATCAGCATGCCGGATGTGTGGCATGTTGCCGGGCATGTGTTAACGGAGATGAGTGATGGTGATGGCGATGTTAGCAGGCTTGGGATGGAATTTTATGGCGTCCGTGAGTATCGTCCCGGTGACCCGTGGAGGCGCATCCATTGGAAGGCTACAGCTCACACGGGCAAGTTGAACATCGTGGAACTTGAGAGGGAGAAGCAGGGCAATGCCGTCTTGCTCGTTGATTGCAGCTTGCGCTCGCATTGGGGTGACGGGCTTGATGCGTCAATTGAGCACACCGTCACAATTGCGGCGTCAATAGCTAATGAGCTCCTTTCAGCCGGCGCAACAGTTACGCTCGTGGCAGAGCCGTTCGTGCAATCACCCGGATTGACTGCAAATGGCGTTCACGAGCTCAAAGCGTTGCTTTACGAGCTCGCACGAATTGAGCCATCCTCGGCGCCACCACTGGTGGAGGTTGTCCAAAAGCATCGCCTGACTTATGGGCGCTCAGTTGGTCTGGTGGCGATTGCCACAGCGCGCACGCCGGACATTGAACGCATAATCGCTGAGTGCGACGCATGCGCCATTATCCACAACGGGTTTGCGCGCATCGTGCACGGCATACGCGATGGCGAAGGCAGAATCCTTCACCTGCCGGTGGTGTGAACTTGCATGCTGAGCGGAGTTGGTGATGGATCGGCTATGCGAGTAAGCGAGTTGCAAGTCCCGTGGAGAAATGCCCTTGCAGCGCTGCCGGCATATGGATGCGCGCTTGTGGTGGCACTTTCAGCATCACTCGCATCAACCCTGACGATTGATGCACCGCTATTTGGCAGCACAGTCTTTATGTTCGCAATGCTTGGTCTGCTCTCAAACTACATTCGTTCGGTCGGAGATTCAAAATGGCTGCAGCAGTTTGGGCAGACCGCGTCGCTCACCCTCGTCATCCTCATACCGCTGTATGGGTTTATTATAGACCCGCACCGTTTCTTTCCGCCAATCGTCTTTGAGCTCCGTGACTATCATCCGCTCGCTCTGATGACATGGGTGTGTGTTATAACTCTCACAGTCACGGGCAGATGGGGCGATGATGAATATGCGCCGCTATCTTTTGTCCTTTTGCCATCGCTCTCAATGATTGCGCTCTCAGCGCCACATAACATCAACATTGAGGTGACAATTGCGGCGCTCTCTATCGTCATCTTCGGCTCTTTCCTTTTGGCATACGAGACGACGGTGATGCGCGCCTCAAAAGTGGGCGACGAAAGGGTGCTGAGCGACCGTTCTCTCTTGAGCTTTCACTTCCACTCAGGAGCGCAATGGAGTTTAGCCATCCTTTTGACAAGCTTGATGTTGACACCGTTGCTCCTCCTGCTGAGGATGCCCGTTGCGCCGCCAAATGTTCGTCTGGCGGTGCCAAAGAGGTATCTCATGGTTGCCCCTGAGTTCACAATGTTCTCACGCCACATGAGCCTTTGGGGAGGTCCGATAAGATTGTCGGACAGGAAGATGTTTGAGATACGGGGCGACTACTACCCATATTGGCGTGTGCAAGTCTACGATGAATACACCGGGCACGGTTGGCAGTATGGCGAGGATGAGGAACAAATCACGGCTGAGCAGGTTAGCTACGGAACTTACAGGTTCAATGTGAGCTTGCCACCCCACCCCAAAATTATAAGCGCAACAGTGGTGCCAGTTGGGGCGGGCTCATTGATTCTCATGACACCCGGAGTAACCCTCCTTCTGGAAACGAAAGCGAGCTTGCCCGACCTGCGCCTCTCGCATGGCGGCACGCTGAGGGCGTTCAAAGTTAACTTTTATCCGCGAGTGTATAGGATTGTGGCGGCAGCCAATGAACCGCCACTGGATGCCATACGGAGTGCGAGGGCATCCCCTGAGGAATTGAGCGGTGATGAACTCCTAAAGTATTTGCAACTTCCGGACATCCCAACAAGGGTGGTAGAGCTCGCGCGCCGGGTTACATCAGACGCTGAGACGATTTACGAGAAGGCAGCGCGCCTCGCCGAATATCTGAGGGAGAATTGCCGCTATTCGCTCTCTCCACCGCATGTCCCCATAAACTCCGATGCGGTTGACTTCTTCCTTTTTGAATCGCAAGAGGGCGCGTGTGACTTCTTCGCAAGCGCGCATGCAGTCATGTGTAGGGCAGTCGGCATACCGAGCAGAATTGTTGCTGGCTTCATGAGCGATGAGTATGACGGCGAAAGTCGCACGCTCACTCTGCGCGAGCGTGATGCACATGTGTGGGTTGAAATTTACATCCCAAAGCACGGATGGGTCATAGTTGACCCGACGCCACCGTCAAGGGGGCGCACGCCGTTGTGGAACATGCTCGCTTGGTGGCGTGAGATTCACTTGCGAATAAGGTGGCGTATGGTTCAAAGGTTATTCCTGTGCGTCATTGGTTTGCTTGCCATTGTCTCATTCACGCCAATGCTGCGCTATCAATGGGGAAAACTTAAGTCCGCCTTTTGGGGTGCTCGCACACTTGGGCAGCGCCTGAACAACTCATATGCTGCGCTGGTGCGCCAGCTTTCCCGCATCGGCTTGCGCTGTGAGCCACACCACACACCGTTGCAGATAGCACTCATGCTGCGTGCACAGCGTTGTGATGAGTCATTGAGGGCTGTCTTCCATAACGCTTCGGAGCTTTTAGAGCATCTCTCTTGGCTCGTTTACTCTCCAGCTGGATTTGATAGGGCAAGCGTTGCCGGGTTTGAATCTAAAGCCAGAAGGCTCATCTGGCGGATGAGGTGGCATTCCCTTTTGGCTTCACTCCGACGACTTCAAAGATTTCTATTGGCTCGCTAAAGCCGCGCACAGTGACCTTACCAATAGACCTAAGCTCAACCACGTCCTCAACTTCGCTCGCCGTCCGTGGGCAGACAAGGATTGTAGCATTTGTCTCCTTCGTCAGCGCCTGCAACCTTGAAGCCAAGTTGACGGCATCGCCAAATGCAGTGTATTGGAATCTGTCAACGGCTCCGAAGTTTCCCACTGATGCGATTCCCGTGGATATGCCGATGCCGATTCTGAGTTGGGGGTCTCCTCGTTCACGCCACCTTCGCGAGAGCGATTCAGCCACTGCGCGCATCTCAAGCGCAGCCATAACGGCACTGAGTGCGTGTTTATCCATCGGCATTGGAGCACCAAACAAAGCCATCACTTCGTCGCCGACGAACTTATCAACGAAGCCGCCGTAGCGCTTTATCACATCCGACATGGCGGTAAAGTATTCAGTTAACAGTTTTGTGAGCTTTCTTGCGCCGAGACGCTGCATCGTTGCGGTGAAGTCCCTTATGTCGGCAAAGAGCACACTCACTTCCCTCTCTTCGCCACCGATGGCTGCAAGTTCCGGGTAGCGGGCTAACCTTTCGGCTATCTCCTCGCTCACATAAAGGGCAAACAGGTTCTTGATGCGCCTGTGTTCTCTGCCGATGCTGAAATATCCCCACGATGTGACAAGAGCATAGGAGAGCATCGCACCGGCGTATAGCGGTGAGGCGTTGATAAGGATGTTTTCCGAAAGGAGCTTCACGCATGCCAGCATAATTGCACAGGCTAAAGCGACGATGACTAACACGGCAAGCAATGGGTTGATTCGTGGCAGCGCCCATGAAAGAAGCACAGAGGTGACGAGGATGAGCAGCATGGTAAAGCCGCGCGGTAAACGGCGGAGGTGCTGCCCATGGACAAGCGTGTGTATTGCATTAGCCAAAACCTCAACACCGTATGCGGACTGGCTAAATGGTGATGGGCGGATATCATAAAGCCCCTCGGCAGTGAACCCGACAATGACTATCTTATTGGCAAACTCCTTTTCGCTGACCCTCCCGGAGCACACAAGGTGATAAGGCAGCTGGTAGAATGCGCCCCTGCCGCCGACGAAGTTGATGTCCATAAGCCAACTCGGACCACTCGTTGGGACAAAAGTGCCGCCGAGTTTCACGCCGCCCTTGAGGAATTCAATTTCATCCCTATTTAAGCCGAGAGCCATCCTTGCAGCTTCAACGGCAACACTCGGCAATACGCGCAGCTTGTCCGTGCTGCTTCGGCACTCAACCGGCATTCCGAGCGGCAGCTGCCGGTATATGCCCGTTGTGTCAGGGTGTGAGTGAGCTATTCCGGCGCCGGCGCACCCGGCAACGAACGGCATTATTGGCGCCCTGAGAACCTCATGCGCATCTGATGCCGTTGCATCAATGAGCGCCTTAAAAAGTCCCTCAATGCCTCTCAGCTGCGCATACCCGAACTTGCACAATGCCATCTCGAGCGCCTTCCATTCATCGTCAGTTCGTGGTGGGCGCGATTCACCGAGGTATAGCATTGGGAGGATGATGTTGCCGCATTCAGCTATAGCGTTGCTCAGGAGTTCATCATCTCTTGGGTGCTCCGTATCCGGCTCAACGAACAAAATGTCCATGACCACAACTTTAGCCATCCTCAAGTGTTTCAGGAGCTTCGCATGCACGCTTCGCCTCCACGGGAAGCGACCAAGTTGCCTTATGCTCTCGTCGTCTATCGCGACGATGACTATGTCATCAGGGTGGGTCAGTTCACCTCGTAGCAGAAACCATTGCCTGAGCAGCCAATCATCAAGCTGCGGCATTGGTGGTATTCGCAATAGGAAAAGCGCACAGACCAAAACGCCACTGACAATGCCGAGGGCAACGCTGACGCGCTCATACCGCTGCTGCATTGTTGGGGCGCTCAATACATCATCACCCTTGCGCTTTTGAGTTATGATGAAGGCGCACATCGGGGTGCGGCTTCTTCACTGCCCGCCACTATGCGGCTTTCCCTCGTCCTCCTCACCCTCAATTTCCCTTCTCTGCGCATCCCATTCTTCAAGCATGCGCTGCGCCCTTATACCCCATTCACTCTGTGGGTCTTCCTCAATGATCTTGTAGAGCAGCCTTCTCGCCTCATCAAGCCGCCTTTGCTGCACATATAGGTGCACCAAGCCGAGCATCTGAGATTGCCTATCCCAGAGGGCTTTCCTTTGCTCCTCAAGGCGCTCAAGGTGGAAGATGTAAGCGCTGAATGCGCTAAAGGCGATCAGCACGATGCACAACACAATCCAACCGCGCTCAAGCAGGTTATTCCTCCAAGCCCTCCGAAGCTCCTTTGCCACCAACCTTTGCAGGGCTGCGAATTCGGCACGCAGCGATGCCAATATGTTTTCGGCGATGCGCATCTTCCTTATAGCCCTCGTTATCTTGCTTATGAGTGCCCCCTCGCCGGCGGTGATCATCTCCGTGCCCCTCGGAACATGCGCTGCAACAGCTCCGTCAATCACTGATACACTCGCCTCTCCGCCTTTCACGGTCGTCCTGAACCTTGTCCCGCGCACACCGAGAACCACAGCCGGCGTCTCAATTGAGTAATCGGTTGGACGCTCAATGTAACGCTTTATCCACGCCCACAAGTCACCTGAGGTGAGTTCAAATCTCGTGCTCGGCATGCCGGTGCTCATGTCATCAATTGAGAGCAATGTGAACTCCGAACTGCCACGCACATCCATTGTGCTCCCGTCACTGAATCTTAGAAGCATGCGTGCGCCATCTCCGAGGCGCACCCTTGCACCCTCACTTAGCAGTTGCCGATGATGCACTGGCTGCCAAGGCGATCCTTCACTGACTTGGACTTCAACCTCGCCAGAGGGCTGTAATGCCATGGCAAAGTGCGGTGGAACTCTATTGACGGCATAGTAGCTGACAGCGGCATAGCAAATGAAGACAATCGCACAGCATGCAAGGAACATGCAAAACAGAGTGCGAGCCATCTTTGTCCTGTCAAGTTCCTCACCCCAAAGGCGGACGAGAAATCGCTTCCATGCAGCCTTCAAATCCTCATAGGTGGCTCGCTTTAAGCCATCCATGTAGACGGAGGCGAACAGGAGCAATGTGACGAGTGGCAATCCGGCAACCGGAAGGCGCAGTTCCTCGCAGAGGGACAAAATGAGCGTCAGCAATATGCCGCCAAGAATTGCTGAGCCAACTCCACCGACATCACCGGATAATGTTGCACCGCCAATCAATGCCCCGACTAATGGTGCAAGCACCCATGTCCAATCCGGCGCAAGCGGCTGCATGGTCACATTGCTCCCGGCAGCACCGAGCACGCCAACAATGCCCGCAATCAATCCGCTGAAGATGTATACCGGCTCAATCCAAACACGCTCAACGCTTACCGGCATTCGGCGATGCCTTGTTGGGGCGACTCTGGTGAGTTCCTTCAGCCAGACGAAGTAGAAGGCAAGCACAATAAGCACCATAACGAGTGCTGGCAGCGGGATGCCATATACGCTCCCACGGCATAGGAAGGCGAAGAGGGCATCCTCCCAAGTTGGCGGCAGCTTGCCGCGAATGGAGATGGAAAGGTAGAGGGCTAAAGCGCCAGTTGCAATTGTGGTTATTGCCTTCGGCATCGGCACAACGCCGACTATGAGGGCATTGATTAGGCCCATGAGTATGCCGGCGATGAAGCCACCAGCCGCAGCAGCGCTTACATCAATCGGCAGGAGAAGCAGGGCGATGCTCCCCGAAAGCGCCGCAGTTGCGCCGATTGATAGATCAATCCCTCCCTGCCCAAGTGCAGTATCCATTGCCAGAGCACCGAGAATGAAAAGCGAGGCGCGAATGATAAGTAATGAGAAAGCCTCGCCGCTTGGGCGAAGCACCATCACCATGCCGAGCAAAAGCAGGATTGCAAGCAGCGCAAACCATTGATAGGGTGGAACTTCAGCGAGATACCTCGCGGCGCTTGAGCGAAGCAACTGTGCAAATGGATGAACGGTAATCGCCGATGACTGCGCTGCATTGCCCTTCAGCGGCGCATAGCATCGCCAGCATACTGATGCTCGCGCTGCATTGCGAGCACCGCAGCTCTGGCAGACCGTAGTTTCCATACCACTTCACCTCTACCCTTGGCATTACGCTTGTTGCATCAATTGCCATGATATTTTTTCCACATGTAATGTTTGCCCACAAGTTATGTCATCGCAAGTGTATTGACCAAGCGCATCAACAATGCCGATGCATTTCATGCATCATAATGCTTGGGTGAGGGGTGATATGGATGCGTGATTTGACGCTGGCAGAAGTTTGCACAATGAGGCTGTCCGATCGCTTGCCCATCGCCCGTGAGCTCTCACTGGTGTTGTTCGGCAGCATGTTGCTTATGCTGCTGTCGCAGGCGCGCATACCGTTGCCGTTCACTCCAGTGCCCATAACACTTCAAACATTTGGTGTGCTCCTCATTGGTCTCTCATTTGGCTCATTGCGTGGTGCCATCACAGTTGCCACATACATCGCCTTTGGTGCGATTGGAGTGCCTGCCTTTGCCGGCGGCGCTCATGGATGGAAGCACATGTTCGGACCGACGGGTGGCTATCTGATTGGGTTCATCGCGGCGGCTTGGCTTGTTGGACGCCTTTCCGAGTTCGGTTGGGATAGAAACTTTCGGCTCGCTTTCGTTTCGGCGCTGCTTGGCACATTCACCATCTATGCATTTGGTGCCGCACAGCTCTCCCATTTTGTTGGTATAAAGCGGGCATTCATCATGGGCATTCTTCCGTTCATACCGGGTGACATCATCAAAGCTTTGATGGCTGCCGTTGTAATGCCGTCCACTTGGAAGTTGCTCGGACACAATAGTTATTCAACTTGATGTTGAGGCATCTATCAAGCTGCGTTTGGGTTGAGCGGGTTGTTCATTCAACAGCGAGCACTTGGCGCACTTCTGAGACGCGCTCTTTGATGTGGCTTTCAACGGCAAGCCGCAATGTGAATTGAGCAAACGGGCACGCCCCGCATGCACCCGTAAGGCGCACATGCACGATTCCGTTTGCCTCGTCAATGTCTACAAGCTCAATATCGCCGCCGTCCATGCGCAGATAATGTCTGATTTCCTCGAGCGCCTCAGCAACGCGCTCTTGTAAGGTCTTTCTCGGCTGCTCATCAACAGATTGGGTTTCGCTCACCGATCTCACCTCACCGTGTAAATGCACACACTGCCGATGAGTTGAGTTTGCCGCAGCGAAGCCGAAGTGCCACCTTAAAACATGGCGCTGATAACGATGGCTGCCATAGCGAGTGCTATCCCGAGTTTGAGCACCGTCCCGAGCACCCTCCCCATGATAGCCGCCTTTGCGATGGCGAGCGCCTCGGGACGGCTTTTCCCTGAGAGCAGTTCGCATGCGAATGTCGCTGTGAATGCTCCGAGTATGGCGAACGCGAATGTCACAAATGCTATGGCAAGTGGCGCTATGATTACAAATGGCACACCAAAGGCGATGAGGGCAATGAGCACCGCGCTCAGCTTGGCACCAACTATGCCACCACCAATAGCGCCAAGGATTGACCAAACCATTGACCTGCCGGATGCCCCACTCCGCTTTGCAAGGAGCATGCTCAATATATTGTCGCCACATTCGGCGATGAGGCATAGGGCGAACTGCATGAGCAATGCCACAACACTTATCCCGCTAAACTTTGTGGCAATGCCATAGATGAGAGCTGCAATGAAGATGACAACCGTTCCGGGCATGCCGATGGGGATGATGAGCAAACCGATGCCAACGCATATTGCCAAGAGCACTTTGAGCAACAGCATGTTAAACGCACCGCCCGCCGCTTTACCCTACCCTGATGGAGATGACACATGTCTAAATTCATTGAGTGGTGGCATCGTTTTAGAGCTTTAGCTCGTTGCAGCATTAATGGTAGCGCACAGGGGGGCGAAGTTTGGCGATGGCTCATCGTGGTGGGGCGCTCAACAACCGCAGCAGGATTAAATGGCAATTGATACGCCCGGCAAAGCAGTATGGGATTGGCGAATTCATCATCATGCCGATAGCTTACTTGGGCGAGGTGGCATTGCTTTTTGCCGACACGGTTAGGGCAGCATTTAGTGAGCGCTTGCGCTTGCGCCAACTCGTTGAGCAAATGGACGAGGTCGGCGTTAGATCGTTGCTCATTGTCCTCTTAACGGTTTCATCGGCTGGCATAGTGCTCTCGCTTTACACGGCGAAGGAGTTGGCGACGAGGGGCGCTGGGCATTTTGTTGGCTGGCTGCTCGCATACACTATTGTGCGCGAACTCGGACCTATGGTGACAGCCATCGTTGTTGCTGCGAGGATAGGTGCTGCGTTTGCGGCTGAACTCGGGACGATGAAGGTGACGGAACAAATTGATGCCCTGCGCTCGCTCGCCGTTGATCCAATCGCTTACCTCGTCGTTCCGAGAATGCTCGCATGCATAATCATGATGCCCGCTTTGACGATGCTCGCCGACATTGCTGGCACATTGAGCGGCATGATCATTGCGAGTGCCGTCGGTGTTCACCCGAATATTTTCTTGGACTCAATCAGGAGCTTCCTCACCGTGACAGACTTGCTCATCGGGTTAATCAAGTCAGTGCCATTTGGCATACTCATCGCCATCGTGAGCTGCCATCAGGGTCTGGAGACCACTGGAGGCGCGATGGGCGTCGGGAGGGCAACAACTGATGCAGTTGTCCTATCGCTCATATTCGTGTATGTTGCCGATGTTGTAATGTCGTCCGTGCTCCCGAAGTGAGGCGAATGAGCCTTGAAAGGGATTGCCGAAGATGAGATTGTTATTGAGCTTGACGATGTGCACTATGAAGCTCCAGATGGGACGAAGGTGTTAAGCGGCATCAGCTTGAGCGTCAGGCGCGGTGAGATAATGTGCGTCATTGGTGCATCCGGTGCCGGCAAGAGCACGCTGCTAAAACTGATTGCTGGTTTGCTTCGCCCAACATACGGCGTTGTGAGGGTGCTCGGAGTTGACATAACTTCGCTTCCGGAAAGGCAACTGAACGATGTGAGGAAGCGCCTTGGGGTGGTTTTTCAATTTGGCGCCCTGTTTGATTCGCTCACCGCCTTTGAAAATGTCGCATTCCCACTGCGCGAGCACACTGATATGACTGAGGACGAGATCATTGGACGAGTCATTGAGCTGCTTGACGCCGTCGGGATGAGCGACAGCGGGCATCTTCTCCCAGCCGAGCTGAGCGGCGGAATGAGGAAGCGAATCGGCATTGCGAGGGCGCTTGCGCTGCATCCTGAGATTGTGCTTTATGATGAGCCAACGAGCGGTTTAGACCCGATCACAGCTGACGCAATAAACAAGCTGATCTCCGACATGAGGAAAAGGTATGGTGTGACATCGGTCATAGTGACGCACGACATACACAGCGCTTTTGAACTCGCAGACAGGATGGCGATGCTGCACGATGGCAGGATACTCGTCTGCGACACGCCGCTGGCGATTAGGACAAGCCATCATCCGCTCGTGCAAAAGTTCATTCGCTTTGGCGTTCATGGAGCCTGAGTTCCTATGCTTCCATACCGAAGTTCGCCGATGAGGTGTGGCTAAATAAAAGCACTTAAGGGATGGTGGTCAGCGTTGGGCCGCTACATTGAGATTAAAGTTGGCGTGCTCGTCTCTCTCGCACTGGTTCTATTTGTATCCGTCGTCTTTTTCCTCCGCCCGCTCAAATGGTTTCAACGCGGCATTCAGTTCACCGTGGTAGTTAGTGACGCTCACGGTCTGCGCAGCGGCGCTGAGGTTTATGTGCATGGTGTCAAGGTTGGAACTGTTAGGGATGTTTCGTTCCGACCCGACGGTAAAGTTGCAGTTAGAGCCGTCGTCAGAGCTGATGCGCCAGTCTATCGCAACTCAAGGTTCTCAATTCGCGTTCATCCGTTGCTTGGGCAAGCTTATGTGAGCGTTGACGCACCAAAGGTGGTTGGCAAGCTGCAAAGGTTGCGCAGCGGCGCTGTTGTGAAGGGTGTTGAGCCGGTTGAGCTTGAGGAGCTTATTCCGAGGGCTCAAGAGCTCGTTGACCACTTAAATGGGCTTTCCCTCGCATTTGAGAGACTGATAGGCGACAAGTCATTCCAAGAGTCCATACACAATGTGGCTAAAGAGGTTTCAAAGGCTGCCAAAAACTTGCGCATGTTAACCGGTGACCCGCAGCTCATCGGTGCTGTTAAGCGGACGGCAATGCACATTGAAGGTGCATCAAGGCAGCTTGAGATGCTCATAAGTGATCCCAAGCTGCGCAAGTCAATCAGTGTGACAGCGGCAAATGTATCCGAGGCGACCGAGAAGTTAAAGCGGTTGCTCTCGGACAGGCGCCTGCAAGAGGATCTGCCAAAACTCATTTCCAACTTGGAGCGCGCCTCCAAGGAGCTTCAATTGCTCCTCTCCGATAAGGAGCTTCGCGGGGCAATCGTGAAGGCTGTAGCCAACATTGAGGGCGCTTCAAGGCAGCTCAATGAATTGCTCTCCGACAAGGAGTTGAGGGAGGGATTGCGCACATCCATTGCAAACATCGGTGAGGCAAGCAAGCGTCTTTCCGAGTTGCTCTCCGATAAGGAGCTTCGCGGAAGGTTAACCAAAGTGCTTGACGAAGCCGATGAGCTTCTCCAATCTGGTTCGAAGGGTATGAAGGAGTTTGAAGAGACCGTATACGAGTTGCGCCAGACGATCTCAGAGAACAGGGAAAGCATCAAGCGCTTGACGGGGAACCTCGCAGGGCTGTCCGAGAATTTGGAGGAGACCTCAAAGATGCTCAAATGGCTTGTGACCGAGGGTGGTGTTGCCGAGAATGTGCGCTTGGCTATCGCAAACCTCCGCGAGTCAACCGAAAATGTGAAGGAGCTCACAGCTAACTTGAAGGAGGTGACCTCAAGCGAGGAGTTCATGGTTGGCGTGAAGCAAACGATTCTCAATGCTGCTGAGGTTACAAAGGCTGCGAGCGAACTCGCAAAGCGCGGGAGTGAGGTCGTATCCGATATACAACGCCCGGTGCGTGAGTTGACCCGCGTGCGCGTTCAGCCATCGCTCTCAATCTGGCATCTTAATGGCAGCGGTGGAGTCGGAGATGCTGAGGCTGTAATCACATCGCCATACAGGCGTTCATTCGGCTTGGTTGGGGTGCATGACCTCAGCGGTAAGGGTTATGGCATCGCGCAGCTCGGTCAATTCCTCTCGGATAACTTTGCTGTGCGCGCTGGCGTGTATCGCTCCGAATTGGGCGTCGGTTTGGATTGGCGCTTCAAAGGCGGCTTACTCTCGCTAAACGCTTACGATGCGAGCCACCCGAATTACAACGCATGGCTTCGCTTGAGGTTGCTGCAGGGGCTTTACATGCGGATCGGCGTTGAGGAGTTGCGCCGTGGTGGCAGGTTGGGTGTGGGTCTTGAGTGGCGCTTGGGTGAATGAACGCAGTCTGTCGGCTGGATGAAGCTATGGGCATTCAGCGAAGTTATGTGCTGTGACTTTGTTCCTCCGTTTGGTGTGGCTTTAAACTTGGGTTCGCGGTCCGGAAGGGGCTGTTTGACTTTGACACTGTGATGAAGGTGTGTGAAGGCGGCATGCTTTAACTCAGGCACAGAAAGCGATGTCGGCATAATGGGAAGTGGGTGAAATGCCATCGGCAAGTTGAAGTGCAGGGGGTGCTGCGCTGTGAAAGTGATTCTGATCCAGGATGTTCCGAAGGTTGGCAATAGGCTTGACATAGTTGAAGTTTCTGATGGCTATGCGAGGAACTACCTTATCCCGAAGGGACTTGCGGTGCCGGCGACCGAGAGCTCGCTCAAGCAGCGTGAGCATATGCTGTGCATGATGAAGCAGAGGGAAGAGCGCGCCGCTGAAGCCGCAAAGAGGATAAAGGAGCAACTTGAATCTGCCATCGTTGAGATACAGGTGCCAGCTGGTAAGGACGGAAGGTTGCATGCGGCAGTCACTTCACAGGAGATAGCCGATTGCCTGAAAAAGCAGTTTGGGATTGAGCTTGACAGGCGCCAGATAGAACTTGAAGAGCCAATTCACACGGTTGGCTTGCACAATGTCCCCATTGACTTGCATCGCGGTGTGAGCGTCAAGTTGAAGGTGCGCGTGATCGCGAAGGCTGAATGACAGGCGAGTGGTGAACATGTCTGGCATTCAAGCAACCGGAATTGATAGGGTCATGCCGAATAGCCTTGAGGCTGAGCAAGCGGTGTTAGGTGCGATGATGGTTGATAAGGATGCGGTTGCGCAGGTGGCTACTATACTTCGCCCGGATGACTTTTACTACGAGCATCACAGGGTCATATACGATGTCATCCTGCGGCTTTACAATCGCGGTGAACCGACGGACATGGTGACAGTCGTCAATGAGCTCAGGAAAATCAACCAGCTTGATCATGTCGGCGGGTCTGCCTATATCGGCACTCTGATAGAGAGTTGTCCATCCACTGTTAATGCTCCCGACTACGCGCGCATAGTTGTGGACAAGGCGATACTGCGCCGATTGATACTTGCGGCATCACGGATATCCGCATGGGCATATGAGGAGCAAGAGGATGTGGATACCGTCATTGACAGGGCTGAGGCTGAGGTGCTATCAGTCGGTCAAAGACGGCTCAGTGCACACTATGAGCCGCTGCAGCGCTTGCTGATGGAGGCATGGAGCAAGATTGAAAGGCGCTACGAACTTGGTGGCGTCCTTACCGGCATACCGACGGGGTTCAGAATGTTTGATTACTGGACTGGCGGTTTGCAACCCTCCGAACTAATAGTGGTCGCAGCGCGTCCCGGCGTTGGTAAGACATCGTTTGCACTGTGCGTTGCGCTGAATGTAGCGGTCAAGGAAAGGCAGGTAGTCGTCATATTCAGCCTTGAGATGTCAAAGCAGGAGCTAATCCAAAGGATGCTTTGCACATACGCCATGGTTGACCAACATGTGATGAGGCGCTCAACAGTAGCCGATGAGGATTTGGAGAGGCTTTCACTCGCCTGCCAGCACCTATACGAGGCTCCTATATACATCGTTGACTCGCCAGACCTATCCCCATTTGAAATAAGGGCGCTGTCAAGGAGGCTGCAAGCTGAAAAGGGACTTGGCTTAATCATCGTTGACTACCTTCAACTTGTCAAGCCACCAAGGAAGGCTGAGACGAGGGCGCAGGAGGTGTCCGACATAGCTCGCTCATTGAAGCTGCTCGCCCGTGAGTTGAATGTTCCGCTGATGGCGCTATCACAGCTTTCAAGGGCAGTTGAGCATCGTCCCGGAAGGAGACCAATGCTCGCTGACTTGCGCGACAGCGGCGCAATTGAAGCCGAAGCTGATGTCGTCGTCTTCCTCCACAGGCAGGATGAGGATGAAAAGGGCAGGAGAAAGAAAGCAGCTGCTGAGGGTGCTGAGGAGGGTAGACCATTAGTTGAGGACATAGAGGTCATCATCGCAAAGCAGCGCAGTGGCCCTACAGGTAGGTTCATGATGAAGTTTGATAAGCGCTACACGCGATTTGCGGATGTAGCCCGTGATGAGGAGCATGGAGAGCTTGAAGCGCCCTATTAAGCCACATAAGGCGCACGCTCCGAACATGCATAGGGCTTCGTCGCATCCATCTTTGTGACCGAATGCTGATGCGGCTAAGTCAATGCCTCACCTTGCTCATGTAATCCGACTGCATGGTTTCAAATTGTGGACTGTGCTCTTTATTGTGGCATTGCACGCACACCTTTTGTGGGTCAACCCTTGGAGGGCGTGCCCTGTCTGATGGCATTTGACCGTGCTCTTTAACCTTAGTCGGATCTTTGAGTTCAACATGGCATGAAACGCACTCAACGCCCCTTCCTTTCTCGGTCGCCGTCAGGCGCTTTGTTTGTCTGAACTCCTCAGAGTGGCACTTCAAGCAGTCCGGTTCCAGACGATGCCTTTCTTTCAGCGTCTGAATCGCGCTTGCGTGCTTCGTCGTCAGCCACTGGCGATACTCACCCTCATGGCACTCGGCGCACGCGTTTGGCGGTGTGTATTTCCTTGCACGCCTGACGATAACCGACCATTGCGCCATGAGCCTCTTCTGCCTCTCCCTGTAGTAAGCCTCAACGATGGCTTTGATTTTCTCATCGGGTATTTTTTCGGCAACGGTGTATGTTGCCATGCTGATGTAGCGCACCTTACCCTTGCGGATCCATATCCTCAGCAACGGCATCGGCAATAGCGAGTTGGGCAGTGTGAGGAAGCTTGTCTCAAGTTGCCTTTGCATTTCTGGACGCCTAAGCTGCTGCGAAGATGCATGGTTGATGACAGCGGTGATAAGCCTGCCTGCATCTGTTGCCTTCATCACGCTCTTGAGCAATTCCATGTTCCAGTAGTTCACAAGGATGACCACATCGGCGCTCTTTGAAGCCGATTTGATGTCTTGCATCACTTCATCCCATTTTGACTTCACAGCTTTATCCGATGATGAGGTTGGCTGAATGCCGGTTGTGATGAATGCGACCTTATACTTTGAGCAATCCAGCGTCCAAAGTGACTTGCAAAGTCCACCCGTAACTTCGCCCCCCTTAACGCCCCTTGCCAGCAACTTTATGTTGAGCCTCTTCGCCTGTGAGAGGACTTCATCAATGTGTGGTTGTTCACCCTGCGCGATTGACACAAGGTCATATCCGAGCATCTTGAATGCCAGCATTGCCACTTTGACCGATTCCCTATCGGATGTGAAATCGCCTGATTCAATCAATATCAGCCTCTCGCGGAGCTCCGGCGTTAAAGTCAACTCCCTTATAGCCTGCGCCCTTACTGGGAGGCTCATGGCTCTCTCGCCAGGGCATCCGCAAAGTTCAAAGCGCCCGCGCATTTTCCCTGTAACTAAGATCTCAATGTCGGGGGGACGATTGAGGATTGCCCTTTGTGATGTGACGATTGCATTCACGATGATGCCGATGAGGACTATGGCTACCAAAGCGAGCAGCAAGACATGCGTTGAACGGAGCCTCACGAGGCTCACCTCTACATGGCTTTTTTTTCATCCGACACGCCAATTCAAAAATTTTGCTGCGTTTGACGGGCTGTAAAAGCTCACCAACTTGCGCTATCGTGAGAGAAGGTCGGGCAACTTGCTGTGATTCAATTGGCAGGGCGAGCTCAGATGATAGCGTTAGAGGGGTGATGGTGTGTGCCAATTGAGCTCACCGAAAGGACGATTGAAAGCAGAAGGATTTATGAGGGCAGGGTTGTGAGCTTGCGAGTTGACACTGTCGTCTTACCCAACGGACGAGTGACGACGAGGGAAATCGTTGAGCATCGTGGCGCAGCTGCAGTTGTCCCAATGCCATCACCAAACACCGTCATACTCATTCGCCAATTCCGAAAGCCGGCTGATGAGCTTTTGCTTGAAATACCTGCAGGCACATTGGGTGAGGGTGAAAGCCCGTTTGAATGCGCGCAAAGGGAGCTTGCCGAGGAAATAGGCTACCGTGCCGGAAGGCTTGAGGAGCTGTTCTCAATTTACCTTGCACCCGGCTACAGCACGGAGAAGCTGCATGTTTTCTTGGCAACCGAATTGGAGCCGGAGGAGCGCAGCGCCGATGAGGAGGAGTTCATTGAGCTGGTTGAGATGACGCTTGATGAAGCTATAGCTCAAATTGAAGCCGGCAGGATTAAGGACGCAAAGACCATTTGCGGATTGCTCTTGACTTGGTATCGCTTGCATCGCGGTGGTTAAGTGTGAGGTTGATTGGGCAAACTCAACGCGCTTAAATCAAGTTCCCATCCGCATTGCACATCATGTGAGGTGCATCCTTAAGTGGCAATTGGTTTCAATCGCGGTTCAAGGCGCATTCGCCTAATGGTTGTGTTTGGGACGAGACCGGAGTGCATCAAGCTTGCGCCAGTCATCAAAGCCCTCAAAGGATGCGATGACTTTGAGGTCATCATAACCGTCACAGCACAGCACAGGGAAATGCTTGATCAGTTCCTGAGCTTCTTTGAGCTGCGCCCTGACTACGACCTCAACATCATGCAGCATGGGCAAACGCTAACGGAAATAACATGCCGTGCATTGGACGGGCTTGATGGTGTGCTCAGCAAAGAGCGCGTTGACATGGTTATGGTTCAAGGTGACACCACAACGGCGTTTGCGGCAGCGCTTGCTGCGTATTACCATCGCGTGTCATCGGCGCATGTTGAAGCCGGCTTGCGCACACATGATAAGATGCAACCGTTCCCGGAGGAAATCAACAGGCGCCTGATTGGAGCGATAGCTGACTTGCACTTTGCTCCAACGGTTAGGGCAAAGCAGAATTTGCTGCAGGAGGGTGTTGAGGCGAAACGAATATTCGTCACCGGAAACACCGTTGTTGATGCGCTGCTTGAGTGCTTGGAGCGCCTTCCGCCAGTTCATTCCAACAGCTCATGGCGCACATTGCTTGTCACAGCTCACAGGCGTGAGAATTGGGGTGAGCCATTAAAGCGCATATGCCGTGCATTGACTCGCGTCCTTGAGCGATTCAAGGATGTGCGAGTTGTCTTCCCAATGCACCGCAATCCGGTCGTCAGAGAGATTGCGGTGTCTTACCTCGGTTCGCACGAGCGCGTTGAGTTGATTGATCCGCCAGATTACTTCGGCTTTGTCCAGCTCATGAGGCTTGCGCATATCATCGTGACCGATTCTGGCGGTGTCCAAGAGGAAGCGCCCGCGCTCGGGAAGCCGGTTTTGGTGCTGCGCAATGTGACGGAACGCCCGGAGGCGATTGAAGCCGGCGTAGCTAAGCTCGTCGGGACTGATGAGAGCGCAATTGTGGATGAGCTTTGCAGGTTGCTATCCGATGAGAACGCTTATGCGCGAATGGCTCGCAGTGTCAATCCATATGGTGATGGTAAAGCATCTCAGCGCATAGTTCATGGGCTGCGCCATTTCTTTGGGCTGTGCGAAGAGCCGCCGCAGGAGTTTAGGGCGTCGTTTTAAGCGGGCGATGAATATGAGGGGCACCTTCGCTTCTTCCGCCGATGCTTGCGGTGTGAAATTACCTGTAATGCTCACACCAACGATGATGCGCCGTGGGCATTTGCACCTTGCGGCGACCGAAGGCTCGCGTTGCCGCTTTGCCCGCTTTAGCGCCGCATTGCTTTTCTACATCCTGTGCGCGCTCTGTTTTCTTGCGGCAGGCAGAGATGCGACATTGCGGCGATTTGAGTATGCCCAAATTCACATGGGGATGAAAGTTCGCATCGTCTTATATGCCGAAGATGAAGCGAGCGCTGAAAGGGCGTGCGTTGCGGCGTTCAAGCGCATTGCAGAGCTTGAGGACATCTTCAGCGACTACCGTCCGAAGAGCGAACTCATGCGCCTATGCGCGAGTGCCGGCGGCGCTCCAGTCAGAGTTAGCGATGAGCTTTTTACAGTGCTTGAGTTTGCTCAAAAGGTTTCCGAGTTGACTGATGGTGCATTTGATGTGACGGTTGGTCCGTTGAGTCGGCTTTGGCGTAATGCGCGCAGGCTCGGTCGGTTGCCATCGGAAAGTGATTTGCAAGCGGCATTGAACAAAGTCGGTTGGCGAAAGATGCGCCTTGATGCCTCTTCAAAGACTGTTCAGCTCGCTGAGCCGGGTATGTTGCTTGACCTCGGCGGTATAGCGAAGGGCTACATGCTTGATCGGGCAATTGAAGTGCTTCGTCGGCACGGCATACAAAGGGCACTCGTTGAGGCAGGTGGCGACATTGTGGTTGGTGGTCCGCCACCGAATGAGGATGGATGGAAGGTTGAACTGCCTCACTTTCACGGCAATGTTGAGAGCCTGAATGGCACTCGTGAGTGTCAGCGCATCATTACCGTTGCAAATGCAGCTGTAGCCACATCCGGAGACACTGAGCAGTTCGTTGAAATTGATGGCGTGCGCTACTCGCACATAGTTGACCCGCACATTGGCATCGTGCCGATTAAAGGGCTTGTGGCGACTGTCATCGCCTCAGAGGGCATCATTGCCGATCCGCTGGCGACAGCGCTATATGTGCTCGGTGATATTGAGCGGTTTAAAAGCGCGGTCAGAAGGGGACAGCTCAAGGTCATCAAAGCTTACCTATTTAAGGCACCCAACTTAGCAAAGTGATGCAATTGGAGCGCTGTAGGTAGCCATGCATTGGCGCAGCGAAAATGCTCATTGACGGCTGTTGCTATGTTCACACGGTATTGCGCATGCGCTATGCTTTGATACGATTATCCTCACAGCCGCTCGCCAAAACGCAATAGCTATGGGGAGGGGTTACAGGTGCCAGCGATAGGCGTTGATGCAGAGCTTGAAGAGTATCGTCGCCTGATGGATGTCCCTAAGGAGTTTGAAGAGGGCTTCACGCTGAAGACTGTTGTTGGGGCGCTGTTTGTCGCCTTCGTCTTCCTTCCGGGGTCAATTTACCTTTGGCTTGTCGCTGGGCACACACTCGGCGCTGCAGCACAGTGGGTGACGGTTATCCTCTTCGTTGAAGTTGCAAGGCGCTCGTTCATGGTCTTGCGCCGACAGGAGGTTTACCTCCTCGTTGTAGTCGCAAGCGCTCTTATAGGGACAAACCCGTTTCAGGGCTTCATATGGAATGTTTACCTTCGCACATCACATGTGACGAAAGGTCTTGGCATAGCGGATGAGATACCAACTTGGGTTGTCCCGCCAGCTAACTCGCCAGCGATTATCCATCGCACATTTTTCCACCCGCATTGGATTGCGCCAATACTGCTCATGCTATTTGGGAGCGTCGTTGGGCAAGTGAAGGGATTCAGCTTTGGCTATTTGCTCTTCAGGGTCACATCCGATTACGAAAGATTGCCATTCCCGCTTGCGCCAGTCGGAGCGCTCTCGGCTACAGCGCTTGCCGAAATAACCACAAAGGAAGAGACTTGGCGTTGGCGCATATTCTCAATCGGTGCAATGATTGGACTTGCATGGGGCATCTTCTATGTCGGCATACCGACGCTCACCGGAGCATTGATGACTCGCCCATTACAGCTCATCAAAATACCATTCATTGAGCTCACACACAACACACAAAATGTTCTGCCGGCGACACCGACTGGCATCGGGACTGACTTGGGCTCATTCCTTTACGGCTTCGTTGCGCCATTTTGGTCCGTCACTGGCGGTTTCATTGCTGCTCTCCTCGTCCTCATCCTTAACCCAATCCTCTATTACAAGGGCTTCTTAAAGCAATGGCGCCCCGGAATGGATACGATACAAACTCAGACAGTCAACCACTACGACTTTTGGCTGAGCGCAAGCATTGGTGTTTCACTCGCTGTTGCGACGCTCGGTATCGGCTCAGTGATAACATCGGCGCTTAAGCTTAAGGAGGGCGGGAGAAGGGAGCGTGGCACTTTCACGCCGCCACCTGGGCGCGGTGATTTTCCAATCCCGGTTATGCTTGCTGGCTACATACTTGCCGCTACAGCATATGTTGTTCTTTGCCGGCATCTAATACCGCACTTTTACCTCTGGTTCTTGCTATTTTTTGCCTTCGTTTACACTCCGCTCACCTCGTATGTTGATGCGCGCATGATTGGCTTGACCGGGCAATGGATAACAATCCCGTATGTCAGGGAGGCAACCTTCATCCTTTATAGCAAGCTCACTGGCTACAAAGGCATTGACATTTGGTTTGCGCCGATACCGATAGCCGACTACGGCGGTGCTGCACAGCACTGGCGCATCGTTGAATTGACTGGGACAAAATTCACGAGCTTATTGAAAGCCGTCATCCTCGTCATTTGCATTGCCATACCGAGCAACCTTGCCGTGTGGCAAATCATATGGCGATTGGCTCCGATACCCAGCTCCGTATATCCGTATGCCCAAAAGATGTGGCCATTGTGGGCTTTTTACAGCTCACTTTGGTGGACTGCCACAGCGAAGGAGAAACAGGCATTGCTTCAGGCAGTCAAATTCCCAGTCATTGCCACATTTTACACGGCATCACTTGCAGCCTATGGCATACTTTACGCATTCCAGCTGCCAATCCTGCTCATTTATGGCTTCATACGGGGAATGTCTGGCATACTTCCGCACTACATCTTTGTTGAGTTTGCTGGCGCACTCGTCAGGCGATACTACATTGAGAAGCGAATTGACCCAGACACTTGGCGAAGATATGCCGCAGTCCTGCTCGGTGGATACTCATGCGGTATGGGATTGGTCGGCATGTTCTGTGCAGCCGTCGCCATTGTTTCAAAAGCAGTCTCACAATTGCCATATTGATGAACACCACTGTGTTGGGTAACCTCTGGTTGAAGTGCTACCGTAGAGGCAATGGTCCGAGAGTGAAATTGGATGAGGCTTGTCAGTGCTCTTGGTTTGCTCTTTTGGGAACGAGTCTTGCCGATTTTGTTGTTGGTTGTGTTGGGATATTTGTTTCAACGGCGGATGAAAATAGACGCTGGCGCGCTAAACCGCGTGAACCTTTACCTTTTCGTTCCAGCGCTGACGCTTTCTCGGCTCGCCGAAACTCCCCTTTCAGTTCAAACAATTGGGACTGTCGCAATTGCGGTTTTCGTTAATGCGATGGTGCTGTGGATGTTGAGTTACCTCGTCGGGCGATTGGCAAAGTTTGACTCTGAAACAAGGGCAACAATCACCTTGGGGGCAATGTTGGGAAATTCGGGAAACTTCGGCTTGCCGCTCATTGAGCTTGTCTTGGGACGACAATTTGTCGGCTACCAAGCCCTTGTGTTGGCATTCAACAATGT
>Ga0209080_1000018_pt1 | contig 132121 bp, 134 predicted proteins | sample JNZ110809AmetaG_FD_184123 | JGI IMG/M metagenome (GOLD analysis project Ga0209080, IMG submission 184123) | Hot spring microbial communities from Jinze hot spring, China to study Microbial Dark Matter (Phase II) - JNZ 110809A (SPAdes) (version 3) ...
TATATAGGAGACAATCTAGTATGGTCGTTCCCCGCCGAACTGGCACTCTATATGTTGATATATAGTGCCTTTTTATCGCTGGATCATATCGCTTAATCCTGAACTCTATTATCTTTTCACCCTCACCACTCATCTTCCCCACCCCGCTCCTAATATTTTCTTTCGGTTGGCTGCCACTTTGTAATTGTAACTGGCGTATACTCGAGGCGCGGCCCCTCAACAGTATAGTAGGCTAAAGTATGAACTAGCCAATTCTTGTCATCGCGGTTAGGGTAATCAAGTCTGTAATGAGACCCGCGTGATTCCGTTCTCATGAGGGCGCAATATGTTGTAACCTCAGCAAGTTCTAGCATAAAATCTAATTCAAGGGCTGATGTTAAAGCTGTATTAAATGACTTACTTTTATCCTCAATCTTTATATGCTTAAACCTCTCCCTCAACTCCCTAATCTTCCTCAGCGCCCTCTTTAATCCCTCCTCTGTTCTATAAATCCAGACATCAGTATTCATAACCTGTCTCATCTCCCTCCTTATTTCTGGGACCCTCTCAGACCCCTCGCTGCCGAGAACCCCATCGAAGACCCTCTTCTCCTCGGCTAAAGCCTTATCCATCGGTAGGGAGCGGAGCTCTGTTGACATGGCGTATCTGGCAGCCTCTTCCCCTGCGACCGCGCCGAAAACGAGGCACTCGGCTGTCGAGTTTGTTCCAAGCCTATTCGCTCCATGGAGACTATAACATGCGCATTCCCCAGCCGCATATAGCCCGCGGATGGACGTCTCAGCCCTTATATTAGCTCTTATTCCGCCCATAGAATAATGGGCTGCTGGCCGTATTGGAATAAGCTCGTTGATTGGATCTAACCCAACAAGCTTAATGCAGACCTCTCTAATCAGGGGGAGTCTCTCTTTAATCTTATCTTCACCGAGATGCCTGAGATCTAGAGCGATGTATGGGCCATTGGGGCCCTTGAAAGCTCTTCCCTCACGTATCTCTGTCTCCTCGGCTCTGGCAACTATATCACGTGGGGCCAGCTCCATCATCTTCGGTGCATAGTTCTTCATGAAGCGCTCGCCCTTAGCATTTATTAGGTATCCTCCCTCCCCCCTAGCGCCCTCAGTTATCAAAACCCCGGAGGGAACTAAGCCTGTAGGATGGAACTGCACAAACTCCATGTCTTCTAATGGTGCACCAGCACGGTAAGCAATAGCCATCCCATCGCCAGTTGAGGAATGAGAGAAGGTTGTAAACTCATAGATGCGTTCATGACCGCCAGTAGCCATGACGACAGCTTTAGTCTGGAAGACCCCCATTTCACCAGTCTTAAGATCTATCGCCGTTAAACCCCTCACAGAGTTATCTTCAACTATTAGTGAGGTTGCAAACCACTCATCATAAAATTTTATATTATCGTATGTTACGGCTTTGCCATATAATGTATGCATTTCATGGAAGCCAGTCATGTCGGCTGCAAAGCACGCTCTTGGAAAGCTATGTCCTCCAAAGGGCCGCTGATCCAGTTTTCCATCAGGTGTGCGGCTCCACGGACAACCCCAATGCTCAAGATTAATGATCTCTTTGGGAGCCTGCCTAACGAAAAATTCTACAATGTCTTGGTCTGCGAGGAAATCTGCGCCTTTAATAGTATCCCATGCGTGGAGTTCAAATGAGTCGCCCTCACGCATAACAGCGGCTGTTCCGCCCTGTGCGCAGACAGAATGTGATCTTAGTGGGTGAAGCTTCGAGATGACGGCTATGCTAAGTTTATTACCCACTTCGGCGGCGGCGACAGCTGCCCTTAACCCAGCTAAACCAGCTCCAACAATGACTATGTCATGGACATTTTTCTCCATTCCATGACCACTCCAACCAAACTTATTAAAGGGAATTAAGAAAAAGGTGCGAAATTATCTTGTTACACCAATTTCCTCATAAATTTTTCTTTTGTTCTCCTCGACCTTCTTAGAGACATCCATGTAAATATTATTGCCGTGCGAATCAATGGCAACCGTCAATGGACCAAAGTTTTCAACCTCGAGGATCCATAATGCTTCTGGCACCCCAAGATCTAGCCACTCAACACCTTTAACATCTTTTATCGCCTTTGCAGCCAGCACCGCAGCTCCTCCTGTAAAGGCAGCGTATACAGCTCCATACTTAGCCATTGCCTCCGTGGTTCTCTTACCCATACCTCCCTTCCCAATGACGACCCTAACTTTAAAGTTCTTTATGAATTCATCCTCAAAGAGATCCATACGCGTGCTTGTTGTCGGCCCAGCTGCTACAACCACCCATTTATCCCCCTCCTTCTTAACCACGGGGCCGCAATGGAAGATAGCTAATCCCTCAAAATTTATGGGCAGGCTTTTCCCCTCTTTAAGGTTCTCTAAGGCTCGTCGGTGAGCCTGATCCCGCGCTGTTATTATTGTCCCAGTTATATATATTGTATCATTCACTACAAGCTTCCTGACATCTTCCTCAGATATAGGCGTCTTTAGATAATATACTGGCATCCTACTCCACCCCCTTATGCGTTAAATATTCAACGCTTCCATCCTCATAAATCTTGGCGGAAGCTTTCCGAGCAGCCCAGCAGTTAAAGGCAACTGCTACTGGAAATGATGCTGGATGCCTAAAAGCATAATCAACGTGCACGCCTAAAACTGTCGCCCTGCCGCCTAAACCCATTGGCCCAATACCAAGCTTATTTGCCATCTCATAAAGCTCTTTTTCGAGCTTATTTAGCTCTGGATCTGGATTCGGAGTATTAAGCGGTCGTAAAAGCGCCTTCTTAGCAAGCTTAATGGCTACGTCTACCCCCCCACCTAAACCCACACCAACTATTGTTGGAGGGCAGGGCTGGGCTCCAGCCTCCACAATGGACTCAATAACAAACTTTTTTATACCGTTTATTCCCTCCCCAGGTGGAATCGTTTTAGCGATGCACATATTCTCTGAGCCCCCTCCCTTCGGCATAACCGTTATCTCTAGCGTGTTGCCTGGGACTATCTCCCAATTTATATATGGAACAAATCTCCCAGTATTATCGCCACTATTCTTCTGGGTGAAGGGGTCGACGGCATTCGGCCTTAAAGGAACCTCCTTCGTCGCCCTTCGAGTAGCATTTATTAACGCCACCTCAATCTTATCAAGCCCCCTCACTTCGGCGCCAGCAGTGACGTAAAAGAGTATTGTGCCAGTATCTTGACATACGGGCGCCTTATACTTTTCCGCTAACTCTATATTCTCCAAGATAGCCTTTAGCTGGGTCTTAGCAGCCTCACTAGTCTCCTCCTCATAAGCCCTCTTCAAAGAAGCCTTGACGTCCTCGGGCAGATATATCACGGCTTGCCTTATAAGGTTAAAAGCAACATCCTCAACTCTTTTCTCAATATCCAATTTTTCACCGCCCAATTTTTAATATATGATGAATTATTATAATTCTCTTTATTTCATTCGTATATATTTTATGTTTTAATTATATATTCCATGAGAAGACAATATATTAATGATATGCTGCGCGCTCTAATGCTATCATCACATCTTATAGAAGATTTGACCCCACTCAATATATATTGTAAATGTTTAGATATATAAAGGAGATCCCAGTATATTTTTAAGAAGAATGAGCGCTCTCGTGAGGGTGATTTAAATGTCGAAGGAAGGAAAAATAAGCGTTGAGGAGCTTCTAGCTAAAGCTAAAAAACCTTCTTTACTTGCTCCGCCCCTACATAAATTTTACGAGGGAAAAGTTCAAGTTATGCCCAAGTGCGCTGTAACAAGCTTTGAAGATTTCGCTATATGGTATACGCCGGGCGTTGCGGCGCCCTGCAGGGAGATCCAGGCAAACCCGGACAAATCATTTGAACTAACGAATCGGTGGAATTACGTTGCAGTCGTATCCGATGGCACGAGAGTTTTAGGGCTAGGCGATATAGGGCCAGAGGCCGCTATGCCAGTTATGGAGGGAAAAGCGCTATTATTTAAGTATCTTGGTGGAGTAGATGCTTTTCCATTATGCTTGAAAACGAAAGATCCGGACGAGCTTGTTAGAGCGCTAGAACTAATAGAGCCAACATTCGGTGGGATCAACCTCGAGGATATCGAGAAGCCAAAATGCTTCTATGTTTTAGAGAAGGCTAGGGAACGGCTGCAGATCCCGGTTTGGCATGATGACCAGCAGGGGACGGCGACAGTAATACTAGCTGGTTTAATAAATGCTTTCAAGATTGTTGGCAAGGATCCAAAGAAAAGCCTTATAACGCTTATAGGCGCTGGAGCCGCGAACATACGAACCGCATATGTTCTTATAAGGTGGGGGATTAAGCCTGGAAACATCATAATGGTAGACTCAAAGGGAATACTGCACCCAAATAGAAGAGACATAAGAAAAGAGGATGATCCATGGAAATATGAGCTTACGCAGATAACTAATGCTGAGGGAAGAGAGGGTGGGATACCGGAGGCAATGAGGGGCGTGGATGCCGTTGTGGGCGCCTCGAGACCTGGACCCGACGTAATAAAGAAGGAATGGATAAAGATGATGGCGGATAACCCCATAGTCTTCGCCTGCGCTAACCCAATACCGGAGATATGGCCATGGGAGGCTAAGGAGGCGGGAGCCCGCATCGTTGCTACAGGCAGGAGCGACTTCCCGAACCAGGTGAATAATAGTCTAGGCTTTCCAGGAATATTCCGTGGCGTTCTAGATGTCAGAGCAAAAACAATAACCGATGACATGTGTATAGCGGCTGCAGAAGAACTCGCCAAGTTCGCTGAAGAGAAGGGGATCCACGAAGATTACATTTTACCGACAATGGAGGATTGGGAGGTTTATCCAAGGGAAGCTGTTGCATGTGCCCTAAAATCTATTGAGCAGGGCGTAGCCAGAATAAAGCTTAGTAGACAGGAACTATATGAGAGAGCCATAGCGATTATAAAGAATGCCAGAGAAAGCCTAGAAGCCCTAATGAGACATGGATTAATAAAGAAGCCGCCTCCGGAGGAAGAGCTATTAAAGAAGTGAGAGGGAAACTCCGCCTCCTTTTATTTTTAATCTCTCTTAACTTTTTATATTATGTTAAAGCAGAGTTAGATTAAGTAGCTCAGCGATGTCCATTATTTGAATTTTCCCTTCGTTTCCTGTTGTCTTCACGCGTCCTCCATGGTAAGCAGGCAGAATGGACATGCCACGACCAAGATTTCTGCCCTAGCATCAACAGATTCTTTAACCCTAATTTCCGCGAGACGAGGTCCTAGGACATCAATCCACATTTTTCCACTACCCTCACAGCATATGCTCCTGCCCCTTGAGCAGAGTCTAATCTGCAAAAGAAAGTTAGTACTTATTTATTTTTGAAGAAAAAATGGGGGCCTTTAATAAATTGCTTTTTTATTCTTTCATCCATACGCTATGAATGGTATTTCTGCCCTTAATTACCCTTAAGTTGCATTTTCATTTTCATCAGTCTATGATAAACATGAGGACGCTTAAAGTTAAGCATAAATTCTGCTCACAATATGTTATAAAACCTTAACCACAAATATGAGACTCATTTTAGCTTCTTGAAAATTCTTCTAGGAATTTAATATCTTGGTTTGAAAGCCTCCAGCCAAGCGCACCCTTAAATTCTTCAACCCTTTCCTTTTTCTCAGTCTTTGGTATCGCCACAACATAAGGTCTTGATATTAGGAAGTTTAGTGCTATTTGAATGGGTGTTTTTCCGTATTTAAGTGCTATCTCATTAAGCCACCTCACATTCGCCACCCTCCCCCTCTCTATAGGGGTGTATGCCATCAGAGTTACTTTTCTCTCTATACAGAGGGGAAGGAGATCCCTTTCAACATCCCTATCAACTACACTATATTTAACCTGGTTAACAACAATATCATGCTTGGCGGTAGAGGATAAAGCCACTTTAAGCTGCCTAGCGGTAAAGTTACTTACGCCCATATACCTGCTTAATCCATTGTCCACTAGGGCTTCAAGTGACCTGATTTGACGCTCAATCGGCGTAAACGTGTCTGGCCAATGGATAAGAACCAGATCTACATAACTTGTGCCGAGTCTCCTAAGACTGGCTTTTAGGGCTTTAATGCTCTCCTCCTGGCTTCTAAACCTATGGGGATACAGCTTGGTTACAATGAATATACTGCTTCGTCCCACGCTCCTAATAACTTCACTAATCAGCTCTTCAGACCTCCCAGAACCATACATCTCAGCGGTATCAATCAGATCAAGACCAATGGAGACAGCATACTTCAGTGCATTAATGGCTTTAGACTCATCTCTTATATCATAGGTTCCTATACCAATGGCTGATATGGATTCACCAGTACCGCCCAGCGGCTTCCTATCTAAATAATCCACCGGAAACATGTACTAAGCCGCCAAAAGATAAAAATATAGCTAAAATTTCGCTGCATTTCTTCTGAGATATCTTATTGTGCAATATTTCTTGCGGGGCTATATGAGGAGCTCTCCATCTCGTATCACTATTTTCCCATCAAGTGTTAACGTTGGTTTTGGTATTATAAAGTCTTGGTGGATGTCGGAGGAGACCTTTCCGCCTATATGAGAGTTGTCTCCTATTGCTATATGCACTGTCCCTCTAATCTTCTCAGCCTCAAGAACATTGTCTGGGCGTTTTGCATTCGGATTTGTTCCCACACCGAGCTCAGCTAGGTTTCTGCGGGAAATATATGGTTCAGTATCCTTGCTAAGGTCAAGTAGGTTCCTAAAGTTATCTCCAACCTTTCCGCCGCCAATTATCTCCGCAACATAACCATTCTTGAAGACAAGGGTCATCTCTTCTTTTAGATCTGGAAACCAGCCTGGCTCGACTACAACCCTACCATTAGCCGTTCCCTCCACCGGAGCGCAGAAGGCTTCTCCAGAAGGCAGATTTCCAAAGGATCCCCTCTCAATCATGATGCCAGCATCAACGATCCCAACCCTTCCCTTTAAACTCATAGTTATATCAGTCCCCTTAGGCGACGTAACTCTAGCTTCCTCAGCGCTAGTTAATAGGTCTGCAATCTTTCTAGACGTCTTTTCTATTTCGCGATAATCTGAGGCCATCGGTCCGCCCGGGTAAAACATTTCTGCAAGGAACATGGGCATACTGGCAACGCGGGCTCCAGCCTTACAGGCGTTCACCCTGGCGTCTGTATGCGTTAAAGAATATGTTGTGATGGCAATAACCACGTCTGCAGCCTTCATCCTCTCTTCCACCTCTTTTCCCGGGTATACTCCATGTCTGCCTACCGACGGGTATGCAAAGAAATCTACTTTACATTCTGGGAAATTCTCGGCAGCTATCTCACTCACCATTTTGGCCAGAAGAGATCTTTTTAGGGCATCAAGTAATTTAGCACTATCCTTTGACCTCCATTCTTCTGGGGTAGGAACGTCTGTAACAATAAGTATCCTCTCGCCCGCTTTAACGCCCATATTCACCTTAAACATGTTAACAACGCCATTAACTATCTTCTCCCTTTCAATCATACTCCTTTCACCATTACTTAAGATAAATTTTATAAAAATAAGACTTTTTGCTAGGTAAAACCCAAAATTTTTTATATTTAGTTCGCTATTAAAGAAAGTTTATGGAGGATTGAATTTATGGGGGAAGAGCGCAAGGATAAGTATGGAGACTATGCCCTCCTCGAGATTCCGGAGAAGGAAAGAAGATCGATGCTTGCAATGTTTATAGAGTGGACTAGCGTTGTTACATGTGTTGCCGCAATATGGGGTGGTGGTGCACTTGGCGTAAGCGGTGATGCCGTAACAGTCACGATTGCCGTCATAATTGGCAGCATAATATTAGCTATCTTAGGTGGGCTAATAGCTTTAATAGGCGGATATACTAGGATGACAACCTATGGTATAATGAGATATCCGTTTGGGAGAATCGGCGCCTCAATACTTGGATTAATATGTTCAGGCATCGGCGGCATGCTTTGGTTCACGATGCAAACATGGCTGGCAGGTGTCCTAATAAGTTCTATGTTGCCTGGCTACTGGTTTACAAATATAGTTGTGGCAACGGTATGGTCAGGCATCCTCATGATGATAACGTCACTTTATGGAATAGCTGCAATAATAGTCTTATCTTATCTCCTCGGACCCATGTTCTTATTATTAACTTACTTTGGGGCTGCCGCTGCCTTTGAAGCCTTCGGCGGAATACCAGTCCTCCTCGCATATAAACCTGCAACTCCCGTCTCAATAGGAGCCCTCATAACAACCGTTGTTGGATATTATGCTATAGGTATGGTGATAGTTTCTGATATATCCAGGTATGGAAGAAAGCCGTCTGATGGAGGTAAGGCGTGGGCAGCCCACATAATGCTCTTTAACACAACCTTGGTTCTAATAGGCGCATTCTCAATCATGCTAACTGGCTCAGAGAATATTGCGCTAGCAATGTTAAAGATTGGAATGGGATATAGTGCCCTTGCCTTCCTCTTCCTAACCCAGCTAGATACAAACGATAATAATCTATGGGTTAGCTCACTTGCCTGGGTGAACGCCATTGGGGGAAGGTTAACACGTAGGCATTGGACGGCAATAATGGGAGCTATAGGGACTATTTGGGCGGCTTTAGTCGCTTATGGTTTCGGCCCATCTATGCAGGTCTTATTTGACTTTGGGGGTTATCTTGGGAGATTAATTCCCCAGATGGGAACAATAATGATTGCAGACTTCTTCATATTTAGACCCTACGTGCTAGGACTTAAAGATGCAACCAAGAGATATAAGTTCGGTCCTGGAAGCAAATATTCTATCATCAATGTTGCTGGGATAATATCTTGGATAATATCTTCAGTGCTGGCATTCTACGCTGAAGCATTAGGAGTGACGCCAGCCGTAATGGGAATAGTTAGCGGCTTCATCCTCTACTTAGTTATAGCAACCATTTGCCATAAAGCCGGAGTAAAATATGAGATTGGAGAGTGGATTGAGAGGCCCACGGGGTTCTGAGAAAATGAGTGAGAAAATTTCACATGTTAAAAGTTTTGCGCTACGCATGAACCTAATAATAGCAGTGCTAGCAATAATAAGCCTATTAACCACGATTGGAACAAACTATAGGGCACAAGCACTACTCGCAGTAATCGTGGCCGCAATAATTTTAACAGTCATAGTTACGGTGATAAGAGTTAAAGGGGCTTCTGATCCATTACTTTGTGGAAAAGCAATAGTGCAAGGGACGTGGTTCTGGACATCTTTCAGCCTAAGCTATCTTATTATGACTGGCTCACCATACTTCGGAATGCCGATGATTAATGTAGCCATAAACTTCTTAATTGGCATAATCATTATTATCCTGGGAATCTACACGCTCCTAAGAACTAAGAAAGAGACTGGCGTAATGCTATCAATATAAAGAAAAACCCACATCCTTCTCTTTTTTAAAAAAGCATGGTAGTTAATATTATAACTTTAAGCTTTAGAGTATTCTCAGCTTCTCCGGCGGTTTTGGATATCCGCGCTTGCTTTGCGATATCCCCATATCAACCAGCATTTCAGCCATTTTAATTGAGGCTACTGCCGGGTCTATTACTGGCACCTTAAGGTTTTCTTGTAGCTCTTTGGCCATCCCCACCATCCCAGTACAACCGAGAATAATTGCTTCGGCACCATCCACTTCTAGGGCTTTTTTAGCTTCGGAGAGTAAGCGTGCTTTTACTTCCTCCCTTTTCTTCTCAAACTCCAGAACAGGTACCTCAACGGATCTGACGGAGGATAACTTATCTTCAAAGCCATACTCTCTAATTTTTCTCCGAAAAAGTGGGAGAAGCCTATCTAAAACGGTAATCACAGAGAACCTATCACAGATCATTGATGCTATTGAGAGGGATGCTTGGCAAGGCCCTATCACTGGAATACTCACTATTTCTCTAGCGGCATGGAGGGCCGGGTCCCCCATACAGTCAATTATAACCCCATCAAAGCCCTTCTCCTCAGCTTCCTTCACCTTCTCTAGAATCCAAGGGGCAGCTATCTCCTCATCATAGGATGACTCAATTGAAGCCGGGCCCTTATCTAAACTCACAACACTTATCTCCGTATCCTTCCGTTTCGCAGCCTCCAACTCTTTCCGTGTAATCTCCTCAAATACTTCGTTTCTAAGAATTGGCAATAGGACATAGATCTTCATGGCTTATTCCCTAAACCATAGTTTTAATCGGCTTATGGGGACCGGTGTATCCCATCTTCTCCAATATATGCCTCCATACCTCAAAGCCCTTTGGGCTAGCCTTCCATTTCTTAGGGGCTGGCGCGGCGATAACTGCTATCTCCATTCCTACCTGTGTATCAGCGTTAGTTAGGGGTTCACCGCCTACACTCATGAGACATATTAAGTCTGGAACAATTACAAGGGGCTCCCCATCACCGCTCCAGGCGATCATATTCTCGTTTTTAAAGTCGATTATGAGTTTTTTACCAGCATAGGGCCCCACGCCCTCAATCGTCGTCCGACCGAAATCAAAACCGCCAACAGTCTTCGTTGAAATATCTGTGATTTTTCCTCTTATCAGCTCATATCCGTTGATTGCTGCCGCCGCCTCTCTCACAGGATCCCTGCCCGCTTTAATAGCTTCCCTTATAGCCTTGCCGATATTTTCGCATTTACTTATACTGTTAAGAACTAAGCACTCCCTCATCGTCCGTCCATTCACAACCCATGTCCCAAAGGCAGCGATCATCCCAGCCGCTATCGCAAAGCCCCTAGCAATACTCTCTCCAGCGCTTATATCAAGCGGATCCCTTGGGTAACCTATGACTATGTTTCCGTTTTTATCAGCTAAGACTATGGGCGAGGTGGGGATTCCATAAACTGCATAGAGGGTTGTTGCAAGCTCAGGTACTGCTCTACCATTCCCATCACAATCAACTACAGGAACTTTTTTACACGCAGATACGTACATTGGCGTTATCGTATTAAACCCACCGATTTCACCCGGCATTACATATGAAAATTTAACTCCAACAGACCAGTAGACTCGCTCTAAGGCATCATAGGCGTATAGGGCTTCAACATCAAAGCCTCTCTCCCTTAAAGCTTTAGGGGAGCCGATGCCAGCGATCATAGCTATATAGTCGCTGTCACACACCTCATCGGGGCTGGCAAGCTCAACACCAGTAGCTACGCTAAATATTTTCTCAACAAGCGATAACCCATCCTTAGGCGAGCCCCCTCCACCAGATCCTAGAAGCGTGGCGCCAGAAATAATGTCGAGAATATTCTCCCTATTTAAAACTCTCATCAAAACCACCAACAAAATACTTTACTCGTAACTATTTAAAAGTTTTCTCATAAATAACCTCCTTTATCTCTCATTTTTATTTTTTGACTTATCAAAAATGTGAAAAGCGGATGAACTGTAGTGAAATTAAAGAGGGGCCTCTAGTATTTAAGGTGATGCTGTATGTATAAGTGTCATATTAGACCCTTCCAGTCTTTAAAACTATTTATCCATGTAAGTTGCTATTGTCATACCTCCTTAACGGTAAAGAAGCGCAGGATACAAACCAATTTTATATTTTAGAGAAATAGAAAAACAATTGCAAATTCTCGTTTGGCATGATGATCAGCAGAAAACAGCCACCATAATATTAGCTGGTTTAATAAGCGCCTTCAAAATTGTTAGTAAGAACCCGAAGAAGAGCCTTATAGCCCTTATAGGTGCTGAGGCTGCTAATATGGGAACCGCATATGTTATGTTCTAATAAGGTGGAGGAAGCCCGGAAACATCATAATGGTGGATTCAAATGGTATATCACATCCAAATCGGGAAGACGTAAGAGGGAAGCGATCCGTGGAAAATACCGAGCTTACGCAGATAACTAATGCTGAGGGAAGAGAGGGTGGGATACCGGAGGCAATGAGGGGCGTGGATGCCGTTGTGGGCGCCTCGAGACCTGGACCCGACGTAATAAAGAAGGAATGGATAAAGATGATGGCGGATAACCCCATAGTCTTCGCCTGCGCTAACCCAATACCGGAGATATGGCCATGGGAGGCTAAGGAGGCGGGAGCCCGCATCGTTGCTACAGGCAGGAGCGACTTCCCGAACCAGGTGAATAATAGTCTAGGCTTTCCAGGAATATTCCGTGGCGTTCTAGATGTCAGAGCAAAAACAATAACCGATGACATGTGTATAGCGGCTGCAGAAGAACTCGCCAAGTTCGCTGAAGAGAAGGGGATCCACGAAGATTACATTTTACCGACAATGGAGGATTGGGAGGTTTATCCAAGGGAAGCTGTTGCATGTGCCCTAAAATCTATTGAGCAGGGCGTAGCCAGAATAAAGCTTAGTAGACAGGAACTATATGAGAGAGCCATAGCGATTATAAAGAATGCCAGAGAAAGCCTAGAAGCCCTAATGAGACATGGATTAATGAAGAAACCACCGCCAGAGGAGATACTGAAGAAATGATATGATTTTATATCCTTTTATGTCAAGGCTAATGCAAGTATCTCAACAATATCCATGACCTTAATTTTTTCATCATTACCAGTCGTTTTTACGGCATCCTCCATGGTGAGTAGACAGAATGGACATGCCACAGCCAGAATCTCCGCCCCGACCTCAACAGCCTCTTTAACCCGAATCTCAGCTAAGCGAGGCCCTGGGACATCAATCCACATTCTTCCACCACCGCCCTCACAGCATATGCTCCTACCTCTTGAACGATCAAATTCTAGAAGCTTTACACCACTTATATTTTCAATGACCTTTCGTGGCTCCTCAAAAACATTGTTTCGTTTGCCGAGGTAACATGGGTCATGATAAATTACGGTTTTATTAAGACTTCTTGCCGGGGAGATTTTCCCCTCATCTATAAGCTTCGCAAGGAATTGTGAGTGATGCCAAACCACAAAGCTCTCTTGCTTGTACCTGTTTTTGAAGGCGTCAAAACCATGGGGGCAATTAACGATAATCTCCTTGATATTATATTTGTTAAATATCTTCGTGTTTTCTTCAACAAGATAGTCAAATAAGCCCTTCTCGCCCATGCAATAAACTTCAGAGCCGCAGCAATTTTCCCCTTCACCAAGAATTCCAAAATTAACTTTTGCTGAGTTCAGGCACTTTGCAAGACTTCTTGCCACATTCTGAGCTCTCATATCATAGGAGGTTGTGCACCCAACATAATAGAGAATCTCAGCTCCCTGAGAGAAATGCTTAACGTTTAGGTCACTGCACCATTCAATGCGCTTTCCACGAACCCTCCCCCACGGGTTCCCATTCATGTACACGCTCTCAAGAGCGTCTCTAATAGTCGGCGCAACTTCGCCCCTCTCAACGACAATACTCCTAATATCTATCAAAAACTCATATGGCTTCAGCTGTTTTGGACAGCGAACACCACATGTAGAACATGTTGTACAGCCCCATAGCTCATTGGGTGGATGAATTGTGATCCTGCCGAGAACAGCGACCTCACGCATATATCTCCTAATATTGAGATTCACTTTTTTAGATACTGGGCAGCCTCCAGTACACACTCCACATTGGATACACTCGAAAAGGTTATGCCTTTGAATGATTTCTTGGAGGCTCATTCGCACCCTCCAGCAAACTTAAGAATTAAACTAAGAAAAGAAATAGGAATTTAAAAATCTTTCCGAGATAATACAGTATTTATGCAATATTTTAGGTGCTTTTTCGAGGTGAGAATAATCACCTCGAAACATTGATTTCCTCGGAAAGATTATTTGCTCCTTAAAAGTTAAGCCATCCTCAATTTTCCGACACATTTAAGTTCAAGAACAAGGATGATGCCAGCATCTGGAAAAACATAAATTTTTCTTTTGATGTAGACTACTAAAAAGATCTGGGGGAAGAAAAGTGCCTAAAGTAGGCATTTTTGTATGTGAGTGTGGCGGCAATATTGGCGATGTTATTGATGTCAAGCAAGTTGTTGAGGCCGCTAAGGGCTGGAAAGATGTTGTCGTAGCAAAATACCATAAATATTTGTGCTCGAAGCCTGGTCAGGAGATCATTACTGACGCTATAAAGAAGCAGGGCATTGATAGGGTTGTAGTAGCCGCCTGCACACCCCGAATGCATCTCATTACATTCCAGAGCGTGCTTGAGAGGTCCGGTTTAAACCCTTATATGCTTGAATTCGTAAACATACGTGAGCATGATTCTTGGGTTCATGGGCCTAGGCCGAATCCAGAGGCTACGCGTAAGGCCATAAACCTGGTAAGGGGTGGGTATGAGCGTAGCCTGAATCTTGAGCCCTTAGAGATGATTAGAGATAAGTGTTCTAGAGAAGTTCTCATAATTGGTGGTGGCATAGCTGGTATAACAGCGGCCCTTGAGCTTGCAGATTTAGGCTTTAAAGTGCATCTTGTTGAGAGAAAGCCTAGCATTGGAGGAAACATGGCTAAACTTACAAAGCTCTTTCCAACATTGGATTGCGCCCAATGCATTTTGACGCCGCGAATGGCTGAGGTTGGGAGAAACCTGAACATAAACTTGTTAACATATGCTGAGGTGCAGGAGGTTAGTGGTAGGCCAGGAAACTATCTTATCAAAGTATTCATGAAGCCTAGGGGTGTTGACGTAGAGAAGTGTAGAAGCTGCGGTGTTTGCGCAAAGGTGTGCCCAGTAACAGTTCCAGACGAGTTTAATGAGGGGTTATCTCAGCGTAAAGCTGCCTATATAGAGTTCCCGCAAGCCGTCCCGTCAGCTTATGTCATAGACTTTAATGCTTGCACGAAATGTGGAAAGTGCGAGCAAGTATGTCCCGCAAAGGCTATAAACTTGAATGATGCGGGCAAAATCATCGAGCTTAATGTTGGCTCTATTTTATTAGCTACGGGCTATGAACTCTATGATGCAAGGAGACTTGAGAATTATGGATATGGTATTTACAAAGACGTCATAACCATGATGGAGCTAGAAAGGTTAACTTCTGGAACAGGGCCAACTGGCGGTTACGTGAAGAGAGCGGATGGAAGCGACGTTAGAAAGATGGCGATCGTTCTCTGCGCTGGATCAAGAGACAAGAACCACATCCCATACTGTAGCCGAATATGCTGCATGTATTCCCTGAAACAGGCATACGTGCTAAAGAAGATGCTTGGAATAGATGTGACAGTATACTATATGGATATTAGGGCGACCGGAAAGGGTTATGAAGACCTCTACTGGCGTGCCCAGGAGGCTGGCGTAGTCTTCATACGTGGTAAAGTGGCTGAGATATGGCAAAGCAGCAATGGGAAACTTATCGTTCAGGCGGAGGACACCCTCACTGGCGAAGTTAGAGAGGACGAGTATGACATGGTTGCGTTAGCCGTCCCTATGGTTCCACCAGCCGGGCTTAAGGATCTTGCCGAAAAGCTAAAGGTGCCGTTGGGTGAAGACGGCTTTATAACCGAGAAACATCCAAAGCTAGATCCAGTCGACTCACTAGTCACAGGGATCTTTGCATGCGGCTGCTCCCTCAGCCCAAAAGATGTCCGCGACACGGTCTCAGACGCCCTTGGAGCGGCTGCAAAAGTAGCCTCCTTCCTGAAAAACGATTATATAACAACGAGCCCAGAGAAAGCCCTCGTCGTCCCGGAGCTCTGTAATGGCTGCGGCGAATGTGTAAAGATATGCCCAGTGAACGCCATAACAATCTATGAAGCTAAAGCAAAGATTGATCCATTTCAATGCGTAGGCTGCGGTGCATGCATCCCCTCATGTCCTAGAGAGGCAATAGAGTTTAAGAATGCGACTACAAAGCAGATTCTCTCAACATTAAGGGGAATATTAGCCGAAAAGCTCCCCGGGGAAGTTAGAACAGTCGCCTTTGTTGATAAAAGTGTTGGATATACTGGGGCGGACTTCTTAGGCTTAGACCGAGAAAATTACCCAGAAAGCATATATCTTGTCTCAGTTCCCTCGACAGCGATTCTTGGAAGCAAGCATATCTTAGCAGCCTTTGCTTATGGTGCCGACGGCGTATTAGTAATAGAGGGGAGCGAGGAGCTATATGAGAAATTTACTAAAAAGAAGATAACAGAGATCGGTAGAGAGATCGCAAAATTTGGAATAGAATCTATGAGACTGCGACACAGCTACATACCCCTACCAGTCTATAAAAAGGCTGCCGAGCTCTTCAATATGTTCGCCGAAAGAATAAAGAAATTTGGGCCCATTCCAGAAGAAAAGCGAGAGAGAATAAGGAAAGTTTTAGGAATGAACTAATCTTTATCGTTGTCTTATAGTTAGAACTGTTATCATTAATGTTTTCTAATGATCTTTTCTATTTTTACATTTTTATGAACCAGTAGTTACGCATTTGAGGGTTGTGGGACGTCTACTTAGCCCCCTTCATACGCCACGATGGGCTCAATCGAGAAGAATCTTAACGCCGATAAGCTTAATCTTATTGCATTTTCTATCTTTTCTATGAGATTTATGTTTTTGAATAGGATCCTTAGGAGACTTAGAGGTTCTTATGCTCTTGACCTCGACAGCATATATTCATTAATTTAATTCTAAGAGCATGTTAGCCCCACTGCTTATCCTAATTATATCATTCTCAATAGGGATGGCCAGAATGAACGACATAATGGGGTTAAGCCTTGGGGCGAGGAATTTCCCTTTTTAAGTAAATGATAATTTTATTGGTCGTAATTGCCGTAATATTGCTTTGGGGCCCCTCTAAAATTCCAGAGCTTGCCAGAAGCTTAGGTAGAGCTAAGGCGGAATTTGAGAAGGCTTCAAAAGAATATTTATATGAGATGTCGAAAAGTAAGGATGCCAGTGGAAGCACTAGTGATGAATCCATTCTCTTAATAGCCAAAGCGCTCGGCATAAACACCGAGGGAAAAACCAAGGATCAACTAATTGAAGAGATAATTATAAATATTGGCAGAAGAAAGCAGGATCGCGAAAGCTAGGGTGCTTGATAGAGGTAAATTCTAATCTTTTTGGGGGTGCAATTGACCTCTAATCCTAATTCTGCCAAAGATAATTCTATGACTTTTTGGGAGCATATAAATGAGCTCTCGAGGAGGCTTAAGATTCCATTATATGTACTTATAATTACAACAATTGTCGCAACTGTTTTTCCAGCAAGCTTTTCCTTCTCGGATAATCCAACTACTTATGAACCATTAATCGCTTTAATATTGAGGATTATAAGGGAACGTGTGCTTCCATCAGACGTTAAATTAATAGGTTTTGAATTTGTTGCTCCAATAGAGCTATACCTTGTTTCCTCTTTCTTTCTTGGCTTGGCAGCTATGGCACCAGTCCTAGCTTACGAAATCTTTAAGTTTGTTAGTCCCGGATTATACCCCCATGAGCGAAGGGAGCTGCTTCACTTTATGACATTTTTCTCAATATTATTTATAGGCGGAATACTTGCTGGCTTCTTTATTATAGTGCCTTTTGGAATATCTGCGCTCCTACCATTCTTCAGATTAGCCGGCGCCGAGCCGCTAATATCGGTCACTAGCTTTTATTACTTCGTTTTCTTCTTAACCTTGGCAACAGGAGCGCTATTCACGTTCCCAGTCTTCTTAGCCCTTCTCGTAAAACTTGGAATAACGAGAACAGATTCCTTTAAAAAGAACAGAAAATATATCTACGTGGCACTTCTAGCACTAGTTTTTATCATAACCCCAGGTGAAGGTGGTTTAGCAAACCTTGCATTGTTTTCCATAATAATATTGCTTTTTGAAGCTGGGATCTTTTTTGCGAGCCGTTATGAGAAAAAGGTAGAGCCCATTAAGACACCAAAGTGTAAATATTGTGGGGAAAGCATGTCCGCCCGCTTGATTTTTTGCCCAAAGTGTGGTAGATCCCAGAAATAATTGAATTACCAAATCTGCCTTAATTAAATGAGAAAAAACAATTTAGTGTACCCCTTATGATTATAGTTATGAGGTCTAAAGATGCTTGGAGGTTCTGCATGTGGATTTAAAGGAAAAATTGAGAAAATTTGCTGTTAAGGAAAATATTGATTTCTTTGGTATAGCTTCTGTGGATAGGTTTAAGTATGCGCCAGAGGGACATAGGCCAGAGGATCTGCTTGAGGGAGCGAAATCGGTAATCTCTATCGGTACAAGAATATTAGAAGGCGTTAGAGAGTCCGCGGTTAGAGTTCAGTACAAAGGTTCTCCAAGACACCTGATTTACTCATACCTATGGTACGGGTACAGCGCGCTTAATTGGTTCATTTTAGACCGCGCAGCCTATCTCATTGCAAATTTATTAGAAAGGGAAGGGTATGTTGCTTTACCCATTCCTTCAAGTGGCGCTGAGTGGAAAACTGATAAAAACGATACGAAGATGTTTGGACAATTCTCAAACAGGCATGCGGCTGTGGCCGCGGGGTTAGCTGAATTTGGCTTAAATAGACTTGCTCTAAACCCTGTAACTGGGCCTAGGGCTAGATGGGTGAGCGTGATAACTACCGCGGAATTAGACCCAGACCCACTCTATAATGGGCCAAAGCTATGTAGACCAGACGTTTGCGCGAAATTATGTGAGGAGAAGTTTGGTGTCCGAAAACCCGTCTGCCATTATGTCTGCCCTGTTAATGCATTTTTAACTGAAAAGATGGAAAAGGTGGTTATCGGAGACAAAATTTACTATTATCCAGACATGGATATGGTGAGATGCGCTTGGGTGTCAGCTTCAGGTTCGATTGACAATGTTGTGGTCGTGCCTGAGGATGTTAAGACTTTTAGAGATATTGGGAGGGAGCTTATGAAACATAGAGATCCTATTGTTCAGTGGGAGATGACGTTCGCTCACAGGGCCCACTACTGTGGAAGATGTATAAATTTGTGCCCATTCCCAGACTTTAAAACCCTGCCTATTCTTTAGTAAGCGTTAACTCTCAGTTCTCTTGGAAGTTCTTTGTCGTATACTTCATCCAGAACTGATTCCGGGAGATACTTGAGCACTGGCTTTTCCTATTTTATATTTATGGAATAAGTATCTGTCTTCCTATTACCCTTCCGTATTCTAAGTTCTCAAGAGCTTTTTCAGCATTTTCGAGGCCCCCGATAACCGTTACTATGGGCTTAATTCTCCCCTTCTCCGCTAAATTTACGACGTTAATGAAATCAGATTGAGAACCAATAAAGCTACCGATGAACTGTGCTTCTTTAAATATTAGGGGCCCACTTGGATATTTTATTTCATCTCCTTTCATGCCAACTATAATATACTTCCCACGTTTGGCCAAAGCTGACGGATAGGCTGATAAGGTTCTTTCCGAGCCCACCAGATCAATAATGGCGTCAGCCCCCTTTCCACCAGTTATCCTAAGTATCTCATTAACAGCATCTCTTTCTCCCGCATTAATAACGTGATCAGCTCCGGACTTCTCAGCGATTTTTAGAGCATCCTCTTTAACGTCAACTCCTATAATGGTGGCCCCACTAATGGCTTTAGCTATTTGGATAATCATAGTTCCAAGACCACCACCAGCCCCAATAACGGTGAGAATCTTTGATGGCTCAAGCTCAGCTTTTCTCAAAGCTCTATAGGATGTAACTCCTGAACAAGATAAGGGCGCGGCTTCTTCTGGAGATATATTATTTATCCTGAGCAGGTATTTATAGTGTGGAACCCTAACGTACTCGGCAAAACCACCATCCAGGTTTATCCCAAGGTGAATTGGGCTTTCGCATAAATTATTTTCTCCAATTTTACAGTAATAACAGGAATCGCATCCCATCCATGGATTTACAACTACCAGATCATTTTTTCTAAATCCCTGAACCTTATCACCAACCTCTTCAATAACCCCTGCAATTTCATGACCGAGCGTCAATGGCAATTTAAATCCAAGAGCCTTTATTGAGAAGCCCGCAACATACCCCCTTTTTATATGGACATCTGTGTGGCATACACCTGCAGCCCTAACTTTCACAAGAACATCAAAGTCCCTAACCTTCGGTATCTCAACATCCACCAGCTTTATTCTCTCAACGTCTATTAATCTAACAGCTTTCACTATACACCCCCAAAATAAGTTCTCAGATAATATTTAAAAAATTTCTGAAGAAAGATCAATAAATTCGCTAAAGGCATTAAGGCTGGAAGGCTAGTTTACTGGGTGTAAAATGCTCTGGCGCGCATAATGTAAAGAAAGAGCAGTAATCCTTTAGCTCATAATCCTTATCCCCTTTAATCAATCAGTAATGCGCCCAATCTCTAAATCTAAGTTTTGCACGAATAAATTTGCGCCGGGAGTATTATAATGATAATCTGTTTTAATATCGATTAAGGTTGATTTTTCAGATCTAATAGCCTCCTCAAAGGATACTTTTACCTCATCGATCGTCCTCGCACTCATGCCTCTGCCCCCAATAGCGCTAAATATCTTGGCGAAATCTATCTCTTGAAGATCCGTAGCTATAAATTGATTTTTAAATAATCTTTTCTGCAACTGCCATATTTGACCGTATTTGCTGTCATTAAAAACTACAATAACTACACTAAGATTGTTTTCAATTAAAGTTGGGAGGTCAGAGTACGACATTAGAAGAGCTCCGTCACCAACTACTGCAAAAACTTTCTTTTTTGGATATACGATTTTAGCGGCGATCGCCGCTGGTAATGCAAATCCCATAGATCCATATCCGCCAGGGCTTATCATGCCGCGGATACATGGACTTTTATATACATCTCTTACCCAAAATGAACTTAGTCCACAATCAAGTGTTAAAATTGAGTTTTTATCTAAAACCGAGTTTAAAATTTTAACTACAACTCCAGGATGTAAAGGAATTTTATCTCTGTGCCTTTCAATTTCTTGCTCTATTTTCTCGGAGATCTGACACTTTATATCCGTAATCTCTTTTAAGAAGCTTGTATCGGTTTCTCTGGGAGGAAAAGATTTCAATTTATTAATCAGGGCTTTAATTATCTCTTTTATATCTCCAATAATAACCTTGTTGATGCTGGCCGGGACATCTCCTCCCTCTACGTCAATATTTACACAGCCTAGGGGCTTAGTCTCCTTTAAAGGAGCTGCCTCAATCGAGCCGAGTCTTATGCCTATACTTAATATCATGTCAGAGGTCTTTAGCGCGTGAAAGGCCGCGGGGTGGGAGGTTCCGCCAATAAAGCCAGCGTATAGTGGATGGTCATGGGGGACAATAACCTCATCCCCATCCCTCCTCCCATGTACTATTAAAGGTGCGCGCAACATTTCACACAATTCTAAAAGCTCTTCTTCACACTGATATCTTGAAACATTTTTCCCCGCATATATGACAAGTCTTTTAGCACTCATTATTTTATTAATTATTTCATCATCAATCTCTTCTGCTCTATAAAATCTACTGGGCTTCGATATACCTGATATAGAAATTTCAGTTTCAGCCTCCATGACATCTACTGGTATGCTCACATGAACTGGCCCCCTCCGCCCCTCAGTCGAAACCTTATATGCTTTTATTAGGGTTGGCGCAATTTCATCAACATGCTTTACTCTAGTAGCCCACTTTGTTACTGGTGTGAAGACGCGCGCGAGAAAGTCGTCAAGGTCAACTCCATGGAGTGACTCTTTGTATGGGCGAAGAGGTATATCACCACTTATATGAATAAGCGGTGAAGCCGCCGCATAGGCCTGCGCTACGGCAGTAACGCAATTAGTTGCTCCTGAACCAGCGATAGTCAGGACTATGCCAGGTTCACCAGTTAACCTGCCATAAACGTCAGCAGCCACTCCAGCATTATTCTCATGTTTCATGAGGATATGCTTGATGCTCTTTTCATAGCGAAGGGCGCGGTAGACGTCAAGAGAGTGTACGCCAGGTAATCCAAAAATAAACTTGGAACCAATGCCCACAAGAGTTTTTACAATAATGTCACCGCCCCTCATATAAATTTCCCCTATGAATTATCTTGGAAAATTAATTATATGTTTGCGCCCTAATAAAATTCTTGAATCTTTTTCCATCCTTAAAATAATTGTTGAATTCTCGAATCCTTGGAGATTTTTAAACATGTCTAAAGCAACTAAATTAATAAGAAAACAAATTTTCTAACCCTAAAAGCAAAATATTTTCGAGTCTTTAACTGTTCCTTCTCTGAAAAACTTTTTAAAAAGAAAATGTTGTTATAATTTACGTATTTTATAGTTTTTTAGCTTTCGCCTCCTCAATTTTTGTCTTTAATACTGGCACTATCTTAAACAAGTCCTCAACTATACCATAATCTGAGAATCCGAAGATTGGTGCCTTCGGATCTTTATTAACAGATATTATTAGTTCCGAGTTTTTCATACCTAGGACGTGCTGGAAAGCCCCGCTTATTCCTAGAGCCAAATAGACTTTTGGTTTAACAGTTTTTCCAGAGATTCCTACTTGCCTATCGCTTGGGAGCCAGCCCTTATCTACAACTGGGCGCGTGCAAGCTAATACTCCGCCAAGCAGCTTAGCTAATTCCTCAACAAGTGGAATATTGCTTTTATCTTTTATTCCCCTCCCTATAGATACTATAATGTCGGCGGATGTTATGTCCACCCCCCCAGGAGGCGGAGGAATATATTGTATAAAGCGCTTCTTGGGAATTACCCCCTCCAGGAAGGGTGGAAACTCCTCTATTCTTCCACTCAGTGGCGGAGACGGCTTTTGAACGATAAAGCTTCCCTGTCTTACGGTTACCATGTAGCTTTCAGATTTACGGAGCATAGCTTTAACATTAACTTTTCCACAATACATTTGCCGTGTAATTATTAATGAATTATCTTCAAACGTTAGATCTATACAGTCTGTGGCTAATGGGATGTTCAGGGCGGCCGCCAGCCTTGGGGCAAGCTCAACTCCATAGGACGTGTGCCCAATCATAGTTAGCAGCGGCTTTCTCTCTTTAATAATCTGCGAGAGAACAGCCTGGTATAAATCAGAGTTAAAGTGCTCAAGCCTCTCATCCTCAACTAATAAAACCCTATTTGAGAATTCTGCTAGAGCTGATGCAGACTGCTTAACCCCCTTGCCCAGCAGGATGGACGTCACTTCAGCGTTGACTTTACTGGAGACTTCATTAGCCTTTGTAAGCATCTCAAAAGTTATGTCTCTCAGCTGACCCTGCCTATGCTCAGCCAGAACAAATATTTCTATCATCTTAAATCACCCCCCTTTTCCTCAAAATCTCGACGACTTTGGAGGCTATCTCCTCTAGGCTACCGGTGATAAACTCAACCTTCTTCTCTGCTGGTGGGATAAATAGACTCTTAACCCTTAGCCACGAGCCTTCTTCGCCAACATCCTTCTCGCTTAAGCCTATATCCTTTAGGGTCATAACCTTTATCTCCTTCTGCATAGCCCTTCTAATAGCCATTATTGATACATATCTTGGCTCATTTATTCCAGTTTGGATTGTGAACAATGCTGGTAGATCAACCTCCAGCATCTCCTCAAATCCTCCCTCAAGCTCGCGATTTACAAGGGCTTTCCCATCCTTAAACTCTATCTTCTTAACCATCGTGGCATGCGGAATCCCGAGTAACTCTGCCAAGATTGGCCCAACCATTGCGCTCCCATCATCACTAGTCTGCGCCCCAGTTAATATGAGGTCGAAACAAAGGTTCTTGATAACAGCATGTAGCATCTTTGCTATTGCATAAGCGTCCGAGCCAGCGGCTTTAGGATCGGTTAGGCGAATAGCTTTATCGGCGCCACGAGCCAAACATTTACGTAAGGTGCTGTCAGCCTCCTCCGAACCAACAGTGATAACAGTAACGGTTCCGCCAAACCTCTCTTTGATACGCACAGCCTCCTCAACGGCATAATCATCCCACTCATTTATATCAAAGACCAAACCACGCTTCTCTATATCTTTGCCACTAGCATCTATCCTTATCTCTGCCTCCGCGGTATCCGGAACATGCTTAACACAAACAACTATATCCAAGTAAAATCCCCCCACATCTTAACCAAAAATAGCAATACACATTTATCTAATTTTCGGATTAAAAAACTTTAGAAAAAATAACTACCTATAAAGAAGAAATTTAAAAGAGACTAAAATATTAAATTGATAGTGGGCCGGTAGTCTAGTCTGGTTAGGACTCCCCACATGGGCCTGAGGCAGCCCTTACGAACAACTATTAAAACACTTGAGAGAGGCTGAGATCGCCGGTTCAAGTCCGGCCCGGCCCACCATAACCTGGCTAAGTCCCCCTAAATATGAGCTCTTATAAATTCTCTTTTCGAGATTCAAAGTAGCGGACATATTCAGTAAATAAGCGCCAAACCTTTCTTTCTTTCTTTCAATTCTCTTTATGAGATTCTTAAACCACGCTTTCAACTGCTTCAGCCAGCACATTTTCTATGCTTTCAATTCTCTTTATGAGATTCTTCCAGCGTTGAGTGCGTTGGGGAAGGTGGGGAAAGCTTTCAATTCTCTTTATGAGATTCAGCGAAGAATGGCAGAACAATAGTGATACTCTACGATGATTCCTTTCAATTCTCTTTATGAGATTCGCTATAGGCTCTCAGACTTTTATAATGATTTAAGGATTCTGACTTTCAATTCTCTTTATGAGATTCTGGGGTGGTGTGAAGGTGTCGGTTTTCACGAGCACAACTTTCAATTCTCTTTATGAGATTCCCAAAGCGTCTTATTGAGTTCAGTTATCCACCAAATGTCCTTTCAATTCTCTTTATGAGATTCTCAATTCCTGGTTGCTTAGGCTATCACGTGTTCCAGTTTATTCTTTCAATTCTCTTTATGAGATTCCAAGCCGGGTCAGGAGCCTGCAGCCGCTGTCTCGAGATGCTTACTTTCAATTCTCTTTATGAGATTCATCAATGGACTACTGTTAAGGTTGTTCCAGAGGTTCAGCTTGCTTTCAATTCTCTTTATGAGATTCGTAGAAATAATGCGCATTTTAAGAGAACATGGATTAGGCTATCTTTCAATTCTCTTTATGAGATTCAAAAGCATACTTAAATCGTTTACAAAGATGGAATAACGCTTTCAATTCTCTTTATGAGATTCAGGCAGAACGGTTAGACTTGAACCAGCTGGAACAACGGTCTTTCAATTCTCTTTATGAGATTCCGACTGCGCAAAGAACCCAGCAGTCTATATCCAAACCGAGAACTTTCAATTCTCTTTATGAGATTCCACCACGTGATTTTAGGCTTATAATCGGCTGGAACTATAACTTTCAATTCTCTTTATGAGATTCTAAGGTTACGCCGATAACACAAGTGAGCGACTATATACTAACTTTCAATTCTCTTTATGAGATTCACGCCAATGCTAATATCACATGACGGTGAAACGTGGATAAAACTCTTTCAATTCTCTTTATGAGATTCCTTTAGACGTGGACGAAGAGACTCTGGTCAAGAGGGTTACTTTCAATTCTCTTTATGAGATTCCTGGGATATCCACACCTCCACGGGCTCCCATCAGAGCAGCCCTTTCAATTCTCTTTATGAGATTCATAAGAAAACGCTTTAAGAGGCACATTGAGACAATAGAAAGCTGGAGAAACGATTTGGCTTTCAATTCTCTTTATGAGATTCTATAGTACTCCGCTCTCCCCCCATTGAAATCACATACATATTCCTTTCAATTCTCTTTATGAGATTCGCAAGGCGGATGCCAAGTTCACTGGCATACCGATATAGGATGCTTTCAATTCTCTTTATGAGATTCCCAGCAGGACAGATACTACGCTGTAAACACGGGCGGGCAGAGCTACCTTTCAATTCTCTTTATGAGATTCCAAATCTATTTCCTCTAAGGCTTTCTCTAAACCTTTCTCTTTCAATTCTCTTTATGAGATTCCAGAACACAAACAAATAGATGCTGTGTTTCGCTTCTTATTCTTTCAATTCTCTTTATGAGATTCTTGTTCAAGACATGCATAGCTCATGGAAAGGTACTTTCGGTCTTTCAATTCTCTTTATGAGATTCGGCTTCTAAAGCAGATCAGGGAGACTCCCGGAACATATCACTTTCAATTCTCTTTATGAGATTCTTCTCCTCGATCGTCGGCGCCTCCACCTCGATGAAGTCGAAGCTTTCAATTCTCTTTATGAGATTCCCAGCCCATAACCCCTAAATACATCACTTTCACACAAGAGCTGCTTTCAATTCTCTTTATGAGATTCACACGACGCCGCCGTCTATAAGTCAGACGCTTTTCATTTACCTTTCAATTCTCTTTATGAGATTCCTATGAGACTACCTGTTGTTTTCAGCAGCTCGAATGATGTACTTTCAATTCTCTTTATGAGATTCCAGTAGTTTTAGTGCCTGTCGTGATGCCAGTATTCTCCTTCTTTCAATTCTCTTTATGAGATTCTAACAGTTGAAGGCTTCTGCCCAGAGAACGAGAAGCGCCCACACTTTCAATTCTCTTTATGAGATTCGTGTATATGACATAGGTCGGCTTTCCACATGATGTTTGTGTTTACTTTCAATTCTCTTTATGAGATTCCTTCTCTGAGAATCTACATGTGTGATGAGGGACTCAAGATATTCTTTCAATTCTCTTTATGAGATTCCCTAGGGTAAGCCCCTAGGGCACACCTAGTAAAAAATTGAAACTTTCAATTCTCTTTATGAGATTCAAGCCGATGGCGCCCTTCTTCATAGAAGCCATTGAGAGTACTTTCAATTCTCTTTATGAGATTCTGAGGGTTTTTCTTGCCCTGTTTTTCTTTTTAGGCTGTTTTTGTATTTAAGGTTTATGGTGCCGCTTCGGTGGTTGCTGATCTGCATTTAGGGTATGTGTTTCCACCGAAGCCCGATAGGAAAAACATTGTATTTTCAACTTGTCAAGTCGTTTAATTCTTTTAAAGTGGATGGATGTGTTTCCGACGGGTATTCAATTTTTCCCTAGGTGTCAGTTTAAGTAGGGGCTGATTTTATGCTCTCTTTTTCTAGGAATTTTGCGGCTGTTTCGTCAGATTTAAACCCAAGAATCTCATAAAGAGAATTAGTAAGGAAAAATTTTTCATGGATCCGACTACAGTTGTCAGCTGGAATCAAGAAACGCATACGACTTACTCTGGATTAGTCTTGAGCCCACTCTGGTATGAGTTCGGCCCACCATAATTTTAGTTTAAGGATGTTGCCGAAATATTCCTTCAAAATTGACCCTATTTAGAAACTCCTCAACCATGTTTTCAGTTTTCCTGAGCGCCCAATCATATAAAAGTTCAGGAAAATCTGAAGACTATTGTTCAGCATAATTTATTCCCAATATTAAAGGAATGGGAGGAGCAGAAGGCCGGGAAATAATAAAAATTAAAAGGCTGGTGTTAGATATTAGCTCTTTGGAGAGAAAGGGCGAAGATGCGTGGGCATGTAAATGTAAAGAAGGAGAAAATAAGGTATCGGCCGGTATCCGTGAGAGAAATACTCTTAGAAATGAAAAATTTATCTGAGCTCATGATCGATCTAGCTTACTCTGCAGCTCTATTTGGAGATAGGGATTTGGCTGAAGATGTTATAGAGCTTGAGGAGAGAATTGATACGCTAGCTTATCTCCTTAATATGGAAGTGATGCTTGCTGCGAGGGATATTGAGGATGCAAAGATTTTATCTGGTGTTGCAAAGGTTGCTTCGGCTGCAGACAAGATCTCGGATGCTGCTGGGGATATCGCAAATATAGTTCTCCAGGGGATTGGTGTGCACCCAGTTATAGCCGACATATTTGAGAGGGTTGAGGAGAAGCTTGCGAGAATAAGGGTTCCCGAGGGCTCCCCAATTATTGGGATGAAAATAAGTAGTTTTGACTCAGCATCAATGGGGATAGATATAATAGCCATCCGTAGAGGAGGAGACTGGATAATAAATCCGAGGGATGAGGAGAGTATAAAAAGCGGGGACATCATTATTGTGCGCGGAGTGCAGGAAGGCATAAATGAGTTTATGGAGAAGGTTGGAGAGAGAATCAGGAGGGGCGAAGAGGAAATCATTAGGAAGATTGTGTGGGAAGACCGTTTCAGAGATGTTATCGACCGCTTCGTTGAGCTTAAAGACATGTCTGAGTTAATGATCGATTTAGCCTATTCGGCGCTGATGTTGGATAATAGGGAGCTCGCCGAGGAGGTTCATAGACTTGAGGAATACGTTGATAGGCTTCATACAGAGTTTGAGCTGCTAGTTCTCTCAAGCAAATTTGTTGAGAGTGAAGCTAAAGGTATTCTTGGTCTCATAAGGCTTGGCGTCGCAGCCGAGAAGATCTCTGATGCTGCAGCCGAAATAGCCGAAATAATCTTGAGGGATATTGATCCACACCCCGTTCTCAGAATGGCTGTAGAGAGCGCGGAGGAGACCATTATCTATGTGCAGGTAAGCCCGGACTCAATCATAGTAAATAAGACTCTTAGGGAGGCGCGTATACCGGAGGAGACAGGCATGTGGATTCTCGCTATAAAGAGAGGCGATAAAATCATTAGGCCAAAACCGGATACGAGGATCGAAGCTAACGACATTATAATCGCGGCGGGATACTCCCAAGGCAAAGAAGACCTCATTAAACTAGTCTCACCTAAACAAGAAAAATAAAGCTTTTTCAAAAAGATACCGGTTATTATAAGAGGGTTATTTTCATTTAACATGTAGCGCTAGGTATACGTTAAGGTTGAATCATACGCGCGACATATATTAGAGCTACTGTCCCTATAAGGTTTATAAATATGTCTAGTGAGGGTCCAGCCGCATCCTTTAATGGATCGCCAACGGTATCGCCGATAACGGTTGCGGCGTGTAAGGGACTGCTATTACCTTCACGCGCGCCGATTTCGACACGTTTTTTGGCATTATCCCATGACGCACCACTTATACACATGAATAGTGAGAGTGGAAGAGTTGTAACGAGGTTCCCGACTATGAGCCCGCCCAATGCCTCTTTACCTAGGAGAAAACCGATGGCAAATGGGGCTGCGACCGAGAGGATTGCTGGGGGGAACATGCCCCTTAAAGCTGCTCTAGTGCATATCTCTATGCACTGGATGAAGCCAGGTTTACTTTTTCTTTTAGCATTATGATGAGGTGAGAGGGGTTTAGCAAACTGTTTATGAATCTCTTTAATCATTGTATGGGAGGCTTTACTTACAGCCTTAATGACCAGTGAGCAGAGGATGAATGATAGGGAGCCGCCGATCAGTATTCCAGTTATTACTTGCGGGTCAGCAGCATTAATCACATCTAGACGCGCGGAGGCCAAATAGGTTGAGAATAAGGCGACCTGAGCCAATGCAGATGTTCCAATAGCATAGACCTTGCAGATAGCTTTTGTCACGTTTCCAATCGAATCGAGCATATCCATTGTTCTCCGGAGATCGTCGCCCATCTTCGACATAGTTATTAAACCGTTAGCATTATCAACGATCGGACCGTAGGCGGCCATGGACACGAAGGTTGCCATTATAGATAAGAAGCCCACTGCTGCAAGAGATACTCCATATAAACCATTAATATAGTAGGCGAGAAAGATGACCGCGGAGATCACTAGGATTGGTAAGAGTACAGCTTCCAGCCCGGTGGAGAACCCAGTTAATATATTTATTGCCGGGCCGGATCTAGAAGCTCTTATAATATCTTCTACAGCTCTGCTCCTCGGCGAAGTATAATAATTAGTTATGTGAGCGAGCAGAAGGATAGATATTATTCCTATCAACGTTGGAAAGAAAGCCATCATATTTCCAAGGAGGTATCGTGAAGCTATGGCTGACGCTATGGCTGTGAGGACCGCTGGGATATACATCACCTTATATATCAGACACCTAAATCTTCTGGATACAAATTTTATGGAAAGCAAATTTGCCGCAGAGGAAATTAGACCGAATCCTGAGACTATCAGGGGGTATAAGGCGCCCATATATCCATGAGTTGCTGCTCCGAGGATTATTGATGCGACGAGCATGCAAACATATGATTGAAAGACGTCTGAGCCTGTTCCAGCAATATCACCAACGTTATCGCCAACTTGATCCGCTATTACGGCTGGATTACGTGGATCATCTTCGGGCAGCCCCATCTCAATTTTACCGACAACGTCAGCGGCTATATCCGCTGCCTTTGTATATATTCCTCCACCAACACGCGCAAAAAGGCCGGATAAGCTAGCTCCAAAAGCCAGGCCGACCAGATTTGACATATCATTGTATCCAAAAGCAGAGAACAGTATGTAGAGTCCAGCCACAGCTATTAAGCCAAAACTAGTTAGAGATAATCCTGCAATCATTCCTCCACTAAAGGCTACGGAAAAAGCTTTAAGAAAACCATCTTTTGCGGAGTTAGCTGTCTTTGAATTCGTGTTTACGGCAACCAGCGTTCCAAGATATGCTGAGATAGCTGAGAAGACGGATCCCAAAGAGAAAGCTATAGCCTTAAGCGTCCCAAAGAATATATCCAGGATTATGGCAACGATTGCGCTAAAGGCAAGGATTAAAAAGAATTGTCTATTCAGGTAGGCAATAGCCCCTCTCTTAATAACTTCTGAGATCTTCAGTATTTTTTCGAGACAATGTGAAGACGTAGATAGACGGTGCGCTAATAAAAGGGAAAGTAAATTAACTGTGACACATGAGATAACTGGAATATATATTAATAGACTCAATTTTCAGGTAACCTCTGCAACTCAACCAACATTTTTCTTGAAATTTCAGCCTTTTCAGGAAGATAATATTTTCAACAGGTTAGTTAAAAACTTTGCTCAGTGCTCATTTTAGTAGATATGAAAGATGTTAGTTTCAATTTGCTTGAAAAATAATTGTAGGGGTTTACTGGTTTATGTGATTTCTTGTCCATATAGCATACCTAAATATTGTTTAAGTTTATTGAATAACTCGCTTGCCTTCACTTCCTCGGCACTTTCAGGCAACATAAACTGGTATTTGCCCTGCCCTATATCTCTGAGAACAAAGTATTTTCTACCATACTCAAAATATATATGCTCCCTACCGATCTGAATATCCCACTTCTTTGCTTCTTCGGACATTGAATATCACAAATGTTACATACAAGCAACAAAATATTAAAGGTTTTTGCTTTTACGTGGAACCGATAATCACTTTGACCTCAGGTGACGTAGGCATATATTAGGCAACATATTATTGCTAATAGCGCTCCCCCAATACCCCACGCAACCCAGCTCGAAGCAAATATTTGCGGAAATGCCTCTATTAGGATGGGGAGAACCTTTGAGTACATTAAATTGGCGGCGACGCCCAGTATGAACCCTATAAAGCCAACCGCGAATATTGTAAGTAAAGCTTTTAATCTTCTACCCATTACTCACATCACCCTCCAAAGACGATTTACTTAGGTACACCCTCAGCCTCAGCAGACTTTGATGCAGCAAGTTCCGGGAACTTCTCCTTCACTTTCTCCTCAACCACAAGCGCGGCTTCTGCGAGTATTTTCTGGGCCTCCTCGCTTAAAGGTTCGGCTTCAGCGCTAATGCCGATCGTTTGACCCGACTCAATCATTATCTCATCGAGCAGCGTCATTATAGCCCCTAACTCCTGCTCCGCGCCCGGTATCACCCCTCCTATCCCCGCCCTTATATCCCTCAATATATCTATTACTGGCGCTATAACTGCAGCCGCATTACCTAAGTGTGTTATAGTCCCAAGTCTCAATACAACTCTCTCAAGCGCTAATCTGGCATTTGATATGAGGTTTAATGTCTTTCTCAGCTCCGCTAGCTCATTGGCGTATATTGTGGCCCTTTTCATATCGTGCTTTGAGTATGCCTCAACAACCTTTGAGAATAAGGATTTATCTCTTTCACCCATAGAGTTTATAGCCATGTCAAGTGCTTGGGCTTGTGCCTCAATCCTCTTTATGACCAGCGAAAGCTTATATCTCAAAGGCTGCGTTGGCCTTATTGCTCCGACGACTTTATCAAGTATGCTAGCCTCGTTACCCTCCCATTCTTTACTAAACTTTGACATTTACTTCACCAACCGTTTTCTGGCAGAGAAAAATATTTGAGTATTCTTATCATTTGGATATCTACATGCTTGTTATGTTTCTTTTGAATCACTTTTCTTAAATGGGCATGTTTTAAGCTCCATTAGTATTGGTATCTCTTTAATACGCTTAATTGTGATCTTCTCCCATATTATTCCCTTTGGTCTCTCACCAACATCATTTATTCTTATAATACTCGTTGGCGTTATTATCGCGTTAACCACAAGATCATATGGCTCCCTTGGCACAAAATCAACTACCTGTATGGCATGAACCGTGGTGAAGATCATTGTCTCATCTTCTACTGCGCCCACCTCGCGGAGCACTCCATACTCTATCTCACTATATCCTCCACCCTTACCAATACGCACACCATTTTTAGATACGGCGACGGAGCCAACAACTAATAAGTCTACTTTAGGAAGATTTTTTATATCACATGGTTCGCCATACTTAAACGCGCCGTGGATTGTGGCCGCTTCACCATAAGATCTTCTCGGAATCCTGTTTGGATTAAGGAGAAGGAAACCTGACCTAAGCTTTGGCGTCGGCATAAGTAAAATCTTGCCGCTTAGGAGTGAAAGATATCTAACCCACCTCTGCGGGGAGTCAGGGTTAACTTTAATAACTCTAGCCCTCTTAAACTCCTCCTGCTCAGAAAGCTTTTTTGCAGCGGTCTCCGCACCGACAAAATTCGGTATTCTCCCATAAACTGGTCTGGGAAAGCGTGCTACGTTCGTCTTCTCCATTAAATCCCAGATTCTCTGGCGTATCTCCCTCTTAATTAAAGAGATAGAATCCTCGCTTATCCTCATATAGAAATGCCCTTCATTATAGGGTGTTCAATCCTCTCATATATAAGGAATAAGCGGCAACTAAAACCTTTTGATACACCTCTAAGAGCGAAAGGCTTTTATATGGAAATTTTTAACTGTTTGATTTTGAGGTCTGCGAAATGGGGTATTGCTTTATCTGACCGCCAAAACCACTTTGCGGACAAGATAAGGATTTTTGATACGACCCTGCGTGATGGTGAGCAGACTCCAGGGGTATCATTAACTCCGGAAAAGAAAGTTTTGATCGCGAAGAAGCTCGATGAGCTCGGCGTAGACATTATAGAAGCCGGGTTTGCAGCAGCATCCGAGGGCGAGATGAAAGCCATAAAACTTATAACTAAAGAGAACCTGAGGGCCGAAATTTGCAGTTTTGCTAGGGGGGTTAAGGATGATATAGATGCTGCATTAAAATGCGACGTGGATTCCGTCTTCCTGGTCATACCAGCCTCAGATATACAGATTAAGAGCAAATTTAAGAGGTCTAGAGAAGAAGTTCTAAAGATAACCGAGAGGTTTGTTGAGTATGCTAAGGATCATGGGCTGATAGTTGAGTTCGGCCCAGAGGATGCTACTAGGAGCGACATGTCCTTCCTCAAGGAGATCATTAAGACCGCTCTATCAGCTGGCGCGGACAGAATTACCCCACCTGACACGGTTGGTATATTAACGCCAGAGAGAGCCTACAATTTCTTCCTAGAGTTGAGACAATCTTTTCCAGGCGTTGTCTTTGGCGTCCATTGCCATGATGACTTTGGCCTAGCGTCCGCCAATACCCTTGCAGCCTTGAGGGCTGGTGCGGAAGTAGCCCACGTTACAGTTAATGGTTTGGGCGAGAGGGCTGGAAACGCACCCCTAGAGGAGGTTGTCATGTCACTGAAGCTTCAATATAATGTAAACACGTCTATAAGGACAGAGCTGCTCTACGAGACATCCCTATTAGTCTCCAGGTTGACCGGCATACCAGTTCAGCCTAATAAGGCTATTGTCGGCGAGAACGCTTTTACGCATGAGTCTGGAATACATACCCACGCGATACTAGTGGATCCGTCAACATATGAGGCTATAATGCCGGAGATGGTTGGTAGGGTTAGAAGGCTTGTCGTTGGGAAGCATGCTGGAGCCCATGGTATTAGGGCAGCACTAATGGAGATGGGGATAAATCCGACGGAGGAACAGCTTAAAGAGATATTTAGAAGGGTTAAGGAGATAGGCGATAAAGGAAAGAGGGTTACAGACGCGGATTTAAGGGCGATTGCCGAGGAGGTTATTGGTGTGTCATCCGCCCAGCAAATAATGCTTGAGGAACTAACTGTCATAACCGGAAACCGCGTTACGCCGACAGCTTCAGTTAGGCTTAAAATCAGCAATAATGTTATCACGGAGGCTGCTACTGGAGTTGGCCCAGTAGACGCGGCGATGAACGCTATAAGAAAGGCAATCTTTGCCGTAGAACCAATTCACTTAGAAGAATATAATGTTAAGGCTATAACTGGGGGAACAGACGCCGTAGTTGAGGTGATAGTTAAATTACGTAAGGGTGATAAGATAGTGACTGCTATGGGCGTGCATGAGGATATAGTTATGGCGAGCGTTAATGCTATGATGAGAGGTATAAACATTCTCATGGGCAACAAATTTACAAGCAGTGTGAGAAGAACAGAGGGACTATAGAGCAAAATTTTTAAGTGACCTACACATATTAGTATGCGGTTTCACCTCGGAGGGCGGAAAGTGAGGGAGAACTGGGTACGGAGGAGTCACTACCTATATAGATCCTAACAGGATACTTTTATGGATATCCTTAAGATGTAATAGAATTCTCAGAAACACAAGGTTTTCTTATAATCCTTTGGGGCATATCTGGCTTTCTCTCAAGCATTATATGTATATAACTGAGGTGTTCTGAGAATGGTTTTAATGAGTGGAGCTAAGGCTCTGCTGGAAGCATTGAAAAGAGAGAAGGTTAAAGTGATATTTGGTATACCTGGAGGAGCAATATTACCAGTATACGACGAGCTATTTGCGGAGACCGATATAACTCATATTTTGATGCGCCACGAGCAATGTGCGGCCCATGCAGCTGATGGCTACGCTAGGGCTAGTGGTGAAGTTGGCGTCTGTATGTCCACTTCAGGCCCAGGCGCTACTAACCTTGTCACTGGAATAGCGAATGCTTTCATGGATTCTTCGCCAATAGTCGCCATAACAGGTCAGGTTCCAAGGGCTCTTATAGGCAAAGATGCCTTTCAGGAGGCTGATATAATCGGCATAACCACGCCCATAACTAAATGTAATTTTCAAGTAAGGAGTGCTGCCGAGATACCTAAGATTGTTAAGACCGCCTTTTATATTGCCTCAACTGGCAGGCGGGGGCCAGTCCTCATAGATTTGCCTAGAGATGTGCAGACTGAGGAAGCCCAAATAGAGTTTAACGATAATGTTGAGCTCAGGGGCTATAAGCCCGTTTATGACCCCCACCCTCTACAGATTGAGAAGGCAGTTCAAATTTTACTTCAGGCTGAACGGCCAGTGATAGTTGCTGGGGGTGGAGTTATAGCATCAAATGCTTGTCAAGAAGTAATTGCGTTAGCAGAGCTTTTGGCCGCGCCAGTTGCCACAACGCTCATGGGTAAGGGCGCTGTACCGGAGAACCATCCACTCTCAGTTGGCATGCTTGGGATGCATGGGACGGTTGCGGCTAATTATTTAGTTCAGGATGCTGATGTGCTATTAGCTGTGGGCATGAGGTTCTCTGATAGAACTACTGGAAACTTTAAAACCTTCTGCCCAAACGGAAAAATAATACATATAGATATAGACGCTTCTGAGATAGGCAAGAACATTAAACCATATATTCCAATTGTTGCGGATGCGAAGAGGGCTTTACAGGCAATATATAGGCAGCTCCTTGAGAAGTTTCGGAAGAAGGAGAGGTCTGCGTGGCTTGAGAGGATGTGGGAGCTTAAGAGGATGCATGAGGAGGTTGTTAAGTCTAATGATGGTGATGGGATTAAGCCACCAGCCCTTATGGTTGAGATAAGGAAGATCCTGCCGAACGAGGCTATAATAACTACTGAGGTGGGCCAGAATCAGATGTGGGCAGCCTTATACTTGAAGGTCTATAAGCCCAGAACATTTATAAGTTCTGGGGGACTTGGGACAATGGGCTTTGGTTTCCCAGCCGCTATAGGAGCTAAGGTTGCCTGCCCAAATGTTCCAGTAGTTGATATAGCTGGTGATGGAAGTTTCATAATGACTGAGCAGGATCTCGCAACATCGGTTGCGTGGAAGATACCAGTTATAGTTATAGTTTTAAATAATTCGATTTTAGGCATGGTTGCTCAGTGGCAGAGACTATTTTATGGTAGACGATACTTTGCTGTGCATCTTGGTGGTATACCGGACTTTGTCAAGCTTGCTGAGGCTTATGGAGCGCAGGGAATCAGGGCACAATCTATTGAGGAGTTTAGGCGGGCACTTAAAACTGCCTTAAATAGCGATGTAACGACTGTTATAGATGTGCCAATATCCTCGGAGGAAAATGTCTTACCAATGGTTCCGCCCGGTCAGGATCTCAAGAATTTAATGCTGAGCTGATGTGTATGGGGTTGGAAGAAAAGACCTACATGATTTCAGCGATAGTTGAGCATAAGCCCGGCGTTCTTTTCACCATCTCAAATATGTTTAGAAGGAGAGGATTTAATATAGAGAGTATCTCCGTCGGCGCATCAGAACAGCCAGATCTAGCCAGAATGACGATAACAATTAAGGGTGACGAATCGATTGTTGAGCAAGTAATTAAGCAGCTAAGAAAAATCATTAGTGTTGTTAAGGTGAGTCTCTTAGACCCGAGGGTCACAGTTGCAAGGGAATTAGCTCTCATCAAGGTGAATACTCCAGATACAAAGACTAGATCAGATGTGATAAATTATACGGAGATATTTAAAGGGCATATTGTTGACGTTGCGCACGATTCATTAATAATAGAGATAACTGGCGATGAGGATAAGATAAATGCCTTTATAGAACTTATGAAACCATTTGGTATAAAAGAGATTGCGAGAACTGGGATAGCCGCCCTCCCGAGAGGTATGAAATCAACCATAATGGAGTGAAACACTTATGGTTAAAATATATTTTGATAAGGATGTAAATCTAGACGTAATCAAGGGAGAGACCATCGCTGTCATAGGTTATGGCAGCCAAGGCCGCGCGCAAGCAATGAATATGCGGGACTCTGGTCTCAATGTTATAGTTGGCTTGAGGCCTGAGGGGGCATCATGGGAAAGGGCTAGGCTAGACGGCTTTAAGGTTTATCCAATCGATGAAGCTGTAAAAATTGGCGACATAATCTTTATGCTAGTTCCAGATATGATTCAACCAGATATATATAAAAAGTATATTGAACCAAACCTATCTGAGGGAAAGGTTTTAGATTTCGCCCACGGCTTCAACATACACTTTGGGCAAATTATACCCCCAAAAAATATCGACGTTATAATGGTTGCGCCTAAGGCTCCTGGACCAAGGCTCCGTGAAACATTTTTAAGCGGCTTTGGCGTTCCTGCATTAATAGCCGTATACCAGGATTATTCTGGCAGAGCTAGGGAGATAGCGCTTGCAATCGCTAAAGCCTTAGGGTGCACTAGGGCTGGCGTGATAGAAACCACGTTTAAAGATGAGACTGAGAGTGATCTGATTGGTGAACAGACGGTCTTAGTCGGTGGTCTCATAGAGCTCATAAAGAAGGGATTTGAGGTTCTAGTTGAATGCGGCTATCCACCTGAACTCGCATACTTTGAGGCCTGTAATGAGGCTAAACTAATAATGGATCTTATATATGAGAAGGGTATAGTAGGGATGCTTAAAGCCGTTTCTGAGACTGCTAGGTATGGCGGGTTAACCGTTGGGCCTAAGGTGATAGATGAACACGTAAAGGAGAATATGCGAAGGGCTGCATTGAGAGTGCGGAGCGGAGAATTTGCGAAAGAGTGGATTAATGAATTTAAGTCTGGTGGAGAAAACTTAAAGAGGCTGTTAAAGGAGATAGAAGAGCACCCCATTGAAAAGGTTGGCTCTCTTATACGTAGAATGTCCGGTCTAGAAAGAGGTTAATATTGTCGGGGAAAGTCATGTGTGGGATGACTATTTCAGAGAAGATTCTAGCGCATGCTGCTGGGCTAGATTACGTTAAGCCAGGCGATATAATTGATGCAAGAGTGGATGTAGCGATGGCGAATGATATAACTGGGCCACTAGCCATAAAAATGTTTAAGCGTATAGGCTTAAAGAAGGTTTGGAATAATAAACGCATAGTCTTAATCTTAGATCACCAGGTTCCAGCTGACTCCACGAAATCCGCTGAGTTACATAAGATTATGAGGGAATTTGCGAGGGAGCAGGACATAGAGTTTCTATACGATGTTGGTGATGGCGGGATATGCCATCAAGTCATGGTTGAGAGGGGGCATGTAAAGCCTGGAGACCTCATTATTGGAGCCGACTCCCACACATGTACATACGGTGCCCTAGGAGCCTTCGCAACTGGCGTGGGCTCAACGGAGATAGCGGCTGTATTTGCGACAGGGAGGATATGGCTGAGGGTACCACAAACGATAAGGATAAATGTGACTGGAAAATTTCAGGAGTTCGTTGGGCCGAAAGACCTGATCCTCTACATAATTGGTAAAATTGGAGCTGACGGCGCGATTTATAAGGCTATAGAGTTTGCTGGTCCAGCTATACGCGGGATGAGCGTAAGCGGTCGGCTAACATTATGCAATATGGTTGTTGAAATGGGGGCGAAGAACGGTATAATAGAGCCGGATGAAAAGACTATAGAGTATGTGAGGGAGAGAACTAGTGAGCCATTCAAAATATTTAGGAGCGATGAGGATGCCAGCTACGAGAAAATTATGAATTTCGATGTCGGTTCTCTCGAACCTATGGTCGCCTGTCCCCACTCCGTCGATAACGTTAAGCCCGTTAAAGATGTTGAGGGTGTGGAGATAGATCAGGCCTTTCTTGGATCATGCACAAACGGCCGCTTAGAAGATCTTGAGGTGGCCGCAAGAATACTTAAGGGTAAACGTGTTAGGAGGGGTGTTAGGATGATAGTTACCCCAGCATCAACACAAGTTTATTTAGAAGCTCTTAAAAGGGGCTTAATTGAAATATTTATTGAGGCTGGAGCATGCATATCTAATCCGACATGCGGGGCTTGCTTCGGGGGCCACATGGGCCTCCTCGCTCCCGGAGAAGTATGCATAAGCTCCTCAAACAGGAATTTTGTTGGTAGAATGGGGAGCCCTGAAGCTATGATTTATTTAGCTTCGCCAGCAACCGTTGCAGCCTCAGCGGTTGAGGGGAAGATTACTGATCCAAGAAGATTTCTGGAGGACTCTAGATGAAGATTTCAGGTAAGACGGTTAAATACGGCGATAATATAAATACTGACGTTATAATTCCAAGCAAGTACCTGACGTCCCTTAATCCGAGTGACTGGGCTAAGCATGCCATGGAGGGAATAGACCCTGACTTCCCGAGGAAGGCTAGGGAGGGCGTAATCATTGTTGCTGGGAGAAACTTTGGGTGCGGTTCAAGTAGGGAGCAGGCCCCACAAGCCCTTAAGTATGCGGGTGTCAAATGTGTAATTGCGGAATCCTTCGCCAGAATATTCTTTAGAAATGCAATAAACATAGGTTTACCGGTTATGGAAGCCCCTGGAATAACCGTTAAGGTTAATGAGGGTGATATGCTCTCCGTCTATCTCGATGAGGGGAGAATTGTGAATGAGAGTAGTGGTGAATCCATTTTTGCTAGTAGGCTCCCAGACTTTATTCTTGAGATTATTAGGGATGGGGGGCTAATTGAACACTTAATTAAGGTTATTGGGGGTGGGAGGAGTGAAGTATAGTATTGCCTTAATTCCTGGGGATGGGATCGGCCCAGAATTAACTGAGGCAACAATGATTGTTTTAAAGGCGGTTCAAAAGAAGATTGGTTTAGACTTAGAATTTATTGAGCTTGAGGCTGGGGACGCCTGCTATTCGAGGCGCGGGGTAGCTCTTCCAGAGGAAACTATAGAAGGGATACGCAGATCACATGTTTGCCTTAAAGGCCCAGTTGGAGAGACAGCCGCAGACGTGATAGTTAAGCTTAGGCTAATGTTTGACTTATACGCTAATATACGTCCAATAAAATCATATCCCAGCACTCCAAGCTTAAGGGACGATATAGATATGGTGATTGTTAGGGAGAATACTGAAGACGTGTATAAGGGCTTTGAATTCAAGATTAATGAGGATACAGCGGTCGCCCTGAGGGTGATAACTAGGAGGGGCTGCGAGCGCATAGCGAGAAAGGCTTTTGAGATGGCTCTTAAAAGAAGGAGAAAGGTTACGGCTGTTCACAAGGCGAACGTTATGAGGGTTACATGCGGTCTCTTCGCCGAGGTATGCCGGAAGATTGCGAAGGAGTATCCATTAGTGTCCTATGAGGAGCAGTATGTTGACGCGATGGCGATGAGGTTGATAAAGGAGCCCCAAAACTTTGATGTTATAGTCACGACGAACATGTTTGGCGACATATTATCTGATGAGGCTGCGCAGCTAGTTGGTGGGCTTGGCATGGCCCCAGGAGGAAATATAGGTGATGATTATGCGATCTTTGAGCCAATTCACGGTTCAGCCCCAACGAGAGCTGGCAAGCGTACAGCCAACCCATGCTCAATGATATTAGCGGCTAAAATGATGCTTGATTGGCTCGGAGAAAGATATAATGATCAATTGTGTTTAAAAGCGGCGCAGCTTATTGAGGGTGGGGTTATATCCGCTCTAAAGAAGAACTTATCTGTAGCAGATTTAGGCGGTAAACTGAGGACTGATGAGATGGCTGAGGCTATAGCTAATGAGATATTTGAGGCTAAAATTTAGGTGGGCATTATGGATCAGGATTATATAAGGATTTTTGATACGACCCTGCGTGATGGTGAGCAGACTCCAGGGGTATCATTAACCCCTGAGGAGAAGATGGAGATAGCGTTGCAGCTCGATAAGCTCGGCGTTGATGTCATCGAGGCAGGCTTCCCGTCCGCATCGAAGGGTGAGCAGAAGGCTGTAAAGGAGATAGCTAGGGCTGGCTTAAAGGCGCATGTCTGCGCATTAGCAAGAGCATTGAGGAGCGATATCGATTTAGCGTTGCAATCCGACGTCAAATATATTCATACGTTCATATCGACCTCAGAGGTGCAGATGAAATATGCTCTAAATATGACTCCAGAACAGGTTATTGAAGCCGTAATAGACTCCGTCCAGTATATTAAGGATCATGGGGTCATATGCGAGTTCTCGCCAATGGATGCAACTAGGACAGATATAGGTTTCCTGAAAAAGGTTTGTAGGGCGGCTGAGGAGGCTGGTGCAGACTACATTAATATTCCAGATACAGTTGGAGTTATGAGTCCTAAGTCTATGGCGAATTTAATTAGAGAGCTGAAGGCTACGCTTAAGGTCCCATTGAGCGTTCACTGCCACAATGACTTTGGGCTGGCTGTAGCTAATTCGTTAGCCGCTGTTGAGGCGGGCGCAACGCAGGTTCACGTTACAGTTAATGGTTTGGGCGAGAGGGCTGGAAACGCATCCCTAGAGGAGGTTGTCATGTGTCTCCATCTACTTTATAATAAGAGGACTGGTGTAAATACCAAGTTAATCTATGAGACCTCAAGGCTGGTCTCTAGGCTGACTGGTGTTCCAATTCAGCCCAATAAGGCTATTGTGGGCGAGAATGCCTTTGCGCATGAGTCTGGGATACATACAAAGGGAGTTGTTGTTAAGCCAATCACTTTTGAGCCATTTAATCCAGAGATCGTGGGCAGGCAGCGAAAGTTGGTTGCTGGAAAGCACGCTGGAAGACATGGAATAAGAGCTACGCTGGAGGAGGCTGGTATTTATCCTACAGAGGAGCAGTTGAAGGAGATCGTTGAGCGGGTAAAGGAGATCGGAGATAAAGGTAAAACAGTGACTGATGCAGACCTATTAGCGATCGCGAGGGTTGTTATTGGTAGGACACGCGAGGAGGAAATCGTTAGATTAAATGATCTAGTAGTTACAACTGGCTTGAAATTTACGCCAACAGCTTCTGTTAAACTTATCATTGATGGTAAAGAGTATGCCGCCGCTGAAACAGGTGTTGGTCCAGTTGATGCTGCTATTAAAGCCATACAGAAGATCATAAGTAATCTTGCCGATGTAAGATTAACCGAGTATAGGCTTGAAGCTCTAACTGGCGGTTCAGATGCCGTTGCTGAAGTCATAATAAAGGTTGAGGATAAGGATGGAAATATTGTGTCTGCTAGGGGCGCAAGAGAGGATATTGTCATGGCGAGTGTTGAAGCAATGATAAGTGGAATAAATAAGATTCTATCAAAAAGATTAAAGGCAACACAATAATTTTCCAGATCCCCTAAAAAATGATTATGGGATAATGTATGAAGAGGGAGACCCCATATTTCATAAAGAAACTTAACTCTATAGAAGTTAGGGTTCCAAAAAAGATATCTGAGTTGCTGTCAGAGATGGCTGGAACTGGCTTTCAGGGTAGAAAGCTGGGGGAAGTTGTCGAGGTCTGGGAGGAAATGCTCAGGGATGAGATAACAATATTCTTTGGGTATGCAGGCTCAATGAGCACAACCGGGCAATGGAAAATCATCAATTGGTTTATTGAGAAACATTTTATAGATGTTATTGTATCAACTGGTGCAAATATCTCGGAGGATATTCTGGAGGCTATGGGCGGAACATACTGGCAGGGACATCACCTCGTTGATGATGAGGATTTAGCAAAGTATAGGATAGATAGATTCTATGACGTGTTTGTAGACGAATACGAGTATGAAGAGATGGAAAGTCTGATAGCCGACTTCATGGCAACCTTAAAACCAGACTACAGGTATTCTTCAGCAGAGTTTCTCTACCTCTTCGGGAAATATCTCTCGGAAATAGGTGTGAAGAGCATTGTCGAAAAGGCTTATGAGAATAATGTGCCAGTCTTCTGCCCATCCATAGTTGACAGTGCATATGGCATAGCATATATAGTAAACAGGAGGAGAAGCAAGGGAAAATTCAATATTATTATTGATCAAATGAAGGATTTTGAGCAGCTCGTTGAGATAAAGAGGAGGTCTAAGGAGACGGGCGTAATATATATTGGTGGGGGTGTGCCAAAAGACTTTATTCAGCTAACTGCTATAGGCGCGAGCATAACTGAAGATGGGAGGTATGGCATGCCAGTCCCACATAAGTATGCGATTCAAATAACGACCGATTCACCCCAATGGGGAGGTTTATCTGGATGCACGTTTGAGGAGGCTATAAGCTGGGGCAAAGAGAGTAAGCAGGGAAGGAATGTTCAATGCTATTGCGATGCAACAATAGCCCTTCCCCTCATCTCACATGCGTTAGCTGAAAGGATCACTGAAAGAAAAAAGTTACCGGACCTCTCATGGATCTTTCGGGATATAAAGTAACACGGCGTTTTGATGGACTAAATGTCTCGTCTCTCCTCTTTTTTAGCGCGTAATATCCCTGCAAGCGTGCGCCTATTTATGAAAGTGGGCGGATTTGGATCCATAACTAGGCGCTCATAAACTAGGTTCCCATTAATTTTAATAATTTTAAGGAAAGCTGGCCACTCAATAATTGTTTCAGAGATAAAGACATTATCCTTTTTCTTGATGAGAAGCACCCTTCCACGCCTGCAGAAGCGCGCGGCCCTTTGAGAGACAATAACTATTCCTGGAGCAGTTGATCTGGCCTTAAAGCCTCCCATATATGGGATGCGCGCCCTAGTTAGGGCGACAGCATAATATGCATCATTCTTATCTGGGCAAACCTTCCAGTATTTGTTGGAGATCATTGCTGAGACTAGGTCCTCTATTTCACGGCGTGAGCATTCCGGATAAATTTTCATGAAATGCTTCCTAAGATCCTCGGCGCGCAAGATGAGTAAGCCCCAAAAAGTTTTACTCTTAAAGATAAATATTTTTGTAGTTAAGATGAAACCAAGGGTGATGAACTAGTATGGATTTATCAATATTAGTCGCGGTTATAGCCGTAATCTTCCTAGTGATATTTCTTATAATGTTTATTATGATTTTCCTCTCTTTCCTCAGAGGGTTTCGTGGACCGAGGGCTTATTATCCGCCAATAAAGGTTGAAGATTATATGTGTCCAAGATGTGGGTCGAAGGAGCTCGATATTATTGGGATAAGAACATTGCGATGCAGAAAATGTGGAACAACATTCACGCTCAGAACAGCAGCATATGAGGGTTGCTGGATAATATGGCCCTTCTTCTGGTGGTTCCCAATAATAATACCAATACCAATCAGAAACAAGTAATTAGCGAATATGACTATAAGCTGGCTTATGGATTTTAACCCTAGAATAGCGTTATGCCTAAAAATATTTTCCATAATTTAAACTATTAGCGCCCACATTTGATTATAGTGCTCGCTTGAGATGGTTGAGCATTAAAGCCTAGGTTTGCTTTAATCATAATATAGTGGTGTTAAGCATTATGGAGGAAGCATAGACAAAGGTGGCTAGGGTTTAAGGTGTTTTATAGGCATGTGGAGCCATACTCAGAATTTAATTATGGTTTAAGAATTCTTTTACAGTTTACGTGCACCTGAAAGGAGCTCGCCACAGCAGGCCTCGTAGGGAAAGAAAACCAGCTGCTTCTATTTAAATCACATAGATACATGCTTCTGTAGATGCAGCCTCCTCATTATTAACATTTAGTAAATTCTCTCTAATTTTCCTAATAGCCTTTAATGCTCTTCAAGGCGTAAATTACCATAAACTGAGAAAAGGTTTACATCATTATATTATTCATATTTCAGCGCTCTAGCTGGATCCATCTTTGCCGCTCTCCATGCTGGATAAAGACTTGAGACCACACTTACTGCTATTGCTAGTATAAATGCTATTATCATCATTATCGGGTTTATGTATGGTTCATATGAGAGGCTCATGGTGGGTGCAGCTGGAACTGGAGTAGGACTAAATCTTCCTGCCCCTGCACGCGTCTGTATACCTCCTCCAGGTCTAAACATGCCTCCTAATGTTATGCTTGGCAATATATATGATGCCACCACGCCTATTACATTCCCCATGACCCCCCCGAAAACGCCGATAAGGAGACCCTCAATTATAATTTGTGCTAGTATATGCTTATTCTTCAAGCCTATTGCTTTTAACGTCCCTATCTCTCTCGTTCTCTCTGTAATTGTGACCAGCATCATGTTGAGGATGCCGAGGGCGGCTGCAATCAATGATATAGCTGCGATACTTCCAAGGAGCAGCGACATCTGCATAATTATATTTTGCATTGTTTCAGCCATCTGTGTGGGGGATATTATATTCGCGTTTCCTCCGTAGATATAGCTCAGGCCCTCCTCAATAGCGCTAATATAGCTCACGTCAACTGCCTTAATTATTACCATGTCATACCACCCTCTATTAAATGCATGTTGGGCTGCTTGAAGGGGTATAAAGATGCTTGAATCAGGTGATATAAGGAAGCTAGCTCCATATCTATCAAGAATACTGGTAACTATTAGTATTACAGGTAGCAACCGCTGAGCTTGCATTGGGCTACCGCCAGCAAATGGTACCAGTCCTCTCATGGATACCGTGATTGCTTGCCCCACAGAGACTGCTGAGTATGTTGAATTTGGATACGCTATATCGTGTCCAACGATAGCTAAAGGTATAGTTGTATCCTGGTAAAGTGTACCGTCAATTATCTTTGTCTCTCCAAGGATCTCCTTCAGATCTTCTGCAGATATACCGTATACTGTTACATCTATTTCTGATCCTCCAACGTTAACTGTGCCCATCACCCTAATAATGGGTATCACCTTTCTAACCCCCTCCAGCATGCTCATTAGCGCTAAATCCTGATCAGTTAATGTCCTACCTCTTATACTAACGATAAGAGTATTTGATCCAAGTCGTTGAAGAGAGGCAGTAATACTCATCCCAACACCCTCTGTTTGGGATGTTAATGCTATTATGGTTGCAATACCGACGGTAACGCTAAGGATCAATAGCGTTGTCCTAACCTTATGCGTCCAAAGAGCTTTATACGCTAAATAAAATATGTCTAAGAACCTCATGTCTTTCTAATCCTCACTCTCCTAGCAATTAGGTATGCTCCAACAGAGATTGCTGCGATTACAGGCACCGCTATAGCGGCCGCAAGTATTGGGCTTATCTGTCGTCCCCCAGCAGTTATGCCAGCCCCTCCCACAGCGGCCCCAGCAGCTGACACCACAGTTATTGGTATTGGAATGGTCATATTATACTGCCTACCCACATTATCTTCATAGGTGATCAATATAATAACCCTGGGCACAATCGCAGTGATGTTTTCTGGAGCTCTATCCTGAGTGGCATTTCTCGGTCTCGAGGGCCCCTCAAATGTTCTGTTCATAGATGGCGGCTCTCTTCCGGTGGTGGGTGTGGGTGGGATGGCTGATGCGTTGACCTCTGCGGATAACCTGAAGCTGAATGCAACTGTAGTTGAAGCACCCTTATTTATCTCGCTAATATAGGTTTCTGATCCTAATAGTGGCGTGTACAGGGGGCTTGGCGCCGCTCTTATAATAACATTATATGCTGAGCCGCGCCCTCTGTTAACGAGTGAAAGTGATACTGAGAATGTCTGCCCCGGAGACACTGCTGCGGGTGTGACAGCATAGTTCGTTATGTTGAGAGCTGGTGGTAGGGTTACAGGGAAAATAGCATTCTTTGATATTGTAAATGTCATGGCCCCATCGAAATAACTCAAGCTCATCAACAGCGTTAACGCTTGTTGGCTATAGGTGGGTGCAAGATATAATGGTATGGATATTGACGTTCTTCCTCCTGGCTCAATTACATCCACGTAGTATATATCGGGAGCCAATAAAGCGGATTGCGCCGCTTGTTCAGCTGGGATTGAGACCCTTAATATGACGGATCTCACCTCGTAATTATTCGGGTTCCCTATAGATATAGTAATATTATTTATTTCTCCAACTCTCAGTACTTGCTGTGTCCATTGGAGAACGGAGACCTCAAGTTCTCTCTTAAGGCGAGGGGTAATCAGTATTGTGAATGAGAAGCTTTCCGTCTTTACCTCATTTGTTACCGAGTCAATTAAATTAAAGTTAAGCATTAGCATAGCTGTTCGTGTAGCCTGTACATCATCGGCATATACTGTTAGGTTGATCTCTATAACTTCGCCTGGCTCTAGAGAGCCCAGATTCCATTTACCGCTAGAGCCTATTAAAGAGATTCCTCCGCTCGGCGATGCCGTCATAACAATGTCGCTTAGGGTTCTATCAGCTCTATTCACCACGGTTAGATGTAGCGTCGAATAAGTGCCTCCTACCAGCGTGTTAGGCTTTATGGATGCGTCGATTCTTGGCCCTATATACTGTTTAACTGGCAATGTAAATGTCCTGCCTTCGCTTCTAGAGACATATGAAGAATCTATGTAGGTGAGCAACGCTGTTATCTGAATAAATTCAGAGGTTATTGATGGAACAACAATATTTATCTCTAACGACTTCTTTTCCCCTGGTTTCAGATCACCTATCAGCCATTTACCATTGAAATCCCTAATCATCACAACTTGCGGGAATGTTATGGTCATCGCAGCATCGCATATCGGCAAGCTGCCCAGATTCTCAACAGTAACAGTAATCCTATTCGCCCTCCCAGCAGCAAGAGTTTGCGGCTCTATATCTATGTTTATATTTGTCGGCTGGTAGAGCACCGTGAAGAATATGGGTTCTCTGCCGCTTCTAATAATGTCATACTGATCCCTATAGCTTAGCGATACATAAGCCTGTAGCACAGTTCTTTGTGATGATATTCCAATAGGTACCACGACGAGCGGAAACTCCGCCAGGCCAGTTTCAAGCTTATCCAGCGTAATTCTTGAAGATCCTCTAACGAGCATTATCTGCTGTGGAAGATCCATTGATATAGATATATTTCTAATCAGAGAAGCACTGCTATTTATTTTAATATACATGGTATTCTCGATACCTGCTATAAGGGTCTCTGGATAAACCTCGATCTTTACATCGGGTTCCGTGGGCTGCTCAACGCGGAGATACACTGTTGATGTAGTGGTTTTATTGAAGCCGCCAGCATCCACATAATTTATCTCCATATTTAATGGTATTAGTAAGCCAATTGTGGATGAAGGTATATAAATTGGGATGTTTACCTCGACGATATCGTTCGGTTTAACATCCCCTAGATCTATCTTCGTCTCGAAAATTGATATCTGCTGTGAAGGTGTCGAGATTCTAATCATTACTCCATACGCATAGCCTCCCATTGTATTCTTAGCATATATCGTTACGTTCGAGTATCCTGGATACACGGTGATAGGCTGTGAAGGCTCAATGACAAGATTTGCAACATCCCTAATAGAAATGACTATACTCAGCTCCCCTAGCGGGCTCCATCTATCCCCCTCGTATTTATATAGGTCCAAGTAAGCTGTATATTCTCCAGAAGCTACGGATTCGTCAACATCTATCCAAAATGTCAGGTATATCACGCTCACGCTTTGCGGATTAACAGTTTGTGTGTATATTGTTTCAGCTATACTTGATTTACTTATGGAATCTATAAAGCAATATGGTAAACTAAGAGCAGCTTTAAGCTGAGCTAGTATTTCGTTTCCAGTATATCTGAGAGCGACCGTTAACCGCTGCGTCTTCATTCCAGGCCCAACACTTGCTGGAGAGCTAGGGGATCCCCAAAATACCCCCACAACCTCAAAGGGGCTACTTTGCTGCGCTTTGACTACAGCTACAGGTATAACTGTTGATAGCATCAGAAGCACCACAATAACCATGAAAAGCAATCTTCTATACATGCTCATAACTTCACCTCCCGATAATTTCAGAGATCTGCCCATCCCTAAGCTTGACTATCCTGTCAGCATATTTCGTCATCTCAAGATCATGCGTAACCATAACTATAGTCTTCCCTTCCTCCTCTCTAAATTCCCTAAATATATTCACCACTTGATGTTTATTGGCGGAATCAAGGTTCCCGGTAGGCTCGTCGGCTAGTATTACATCAGGATTATTAGCTAATGCTCTTGCAATAGCAACCCTTTGCTGCTCTCCACTGCTAAGCTCTGTTGGCCGTTTGAAAAAACTTGACTCAGGTAAGAAGCGGCTGAGAATCTCTATAGCTCTCTTCTTACGCTCCCTGGGCGGGACGCCCAAGACCATCATGGGAAGTTCAACATTTTCCATGGCTGTTAAGTGAGCGATTAAGTTGAAAGTTTGAAAGACAAAGCCTATTCTCTTATTTCTGAACTCGGCAAGCTTATCATCCGACAGCTTATTTAATGATATATTCTCGAAGAAAATATCCCCTTTTGTAGGTCTATCTAAAGCTCCCAAAATATTCAACAGCGTCGTTTTTCCACAACCTGAGGGACCAACAACGCATAGAAACTCGCCTTTTTCTACCTCTAGCGAAATATCTCTGAGGGCAGGATACATAACCTTACCTACCTGATACACTTTCCATATATTAAAAGTTCTGATCAACGCATCATTCATTATAATACATCCTCAATGAAGGGCTTAATTACAACGCATTACAAGTTTCCTGAAATTATAAATGTTTTTCAAAATTATATCAAAGTTATTTAGAAAAATTGCTTAATAACTCTCATTAAGCGTTTATATAAGAATAAACTCATCCTTAACTATTGTTAGGTTTTTGGCGGCTCCGAATCAAACAAAGCCTGTTTCAGCCCCGTTTTTTGAAAAGAAGAAAGTTTCTTGGTGGGGTCGCCAGGATTTGAACCTGGGTCACGAGGGCCCAAGCCTCGTAGCCTAGACCAAGCTAGCCGACGACCCCACATTAACTATTAATATAATTAGAATTAGAGGGGTTTAAAAATGCTACTATCTTATTTATTATAAGCTTTATTTGGCACTCTAATATATTGTATTTTAAAATGGGGGTCTTCGCATGCAGGTTCAAAGGTTTAGGCTGACGCCCACGGGTAGGGGTGCGCTATTTAGAGCTAAGAGGTGGTTCTATTCAACATTCTATACTAAGGCTCCATCTGAGGTTAAGGAGGAAAATAAGAAGAATTGGGTTAACTTGGCTGGAAAAATAATTGATGAACTTAATAAGCGCAACGCCTCTGACAAGCCGATGAGGCTAGCGATAAGCTATGATGTTGGCCCAAGAGGAGAATTTAGGCCGAAGTCAGCAACTATTGAGCTGATGGAGATAAAGCCGATAGAAACCTTCGTAGTAACCTTGGAATAAGAGAAGTAATGAAGCCTATAGTAGTAAGGTGCCCCTTAACCCCCCTTTATTTTTAAAATAAATTTCATTAGCGGGGATTAGTAAAATCGTTAGTGGTGGGCATAATGCTAGAGGTGGAGTTTGAGAGTTCTTCATTTACGTTGGATTTAGATGAAATATTTAAGGTGGCATTAGAGGGAAAGGTTCCATTTAAGACAAAATTGACTGTTTGGAAGGAGGAGGTATATTTCTCAACACCAGTAGAGATAGATGTTTCCAACCTAAAGGGGCAATTGAGGGTTAAAAAGGGCATGCTCTTCTATTGGCCGTTAGAGAAGAGTTTCTGTATCTTTTATGGAATTAGCCAACCCTACAGCCCCGTTTATCAGATAGGTTTGTATATCGGCCTTCTGAGCAAACTTAAAGCAGTAAAGGATGGGGTTGAGGCGACTGTTAAGATACATAAAATTCATGAGCCCTACTCCAGCATAATCGATATAATAAAGCCTCTTGGATTTAAAGTGTCCACACCACTTCATGAGGGAGAGAGGGTCATAGAGGCTGTGAAATACGTTAAAGATGTAAGGGTAGCGCTTAGGATTCATGTTGAAGATTATGGTATATATATTGAGGGGGAACCTATTCTTCCACGAGAACGCTCACCGGAAACAATCCGACTCGTAGAGAAAGTGGATAGTGTTGTGAGTCGGGGGAGATATTCTCGGCTAGACTTAAGCGAGGAAGGATGGATAACGATAACCAGCTTTGCGGGGCGGGGAGAAAGAGAAATATTTAACGCAATAAATGAGATGAGCGAAGCCTATTGTAAAGTTGCTAAGAGCATAAAAATCCAAGAATACCTGTAACCCTTACCGCAAGGGATCTAAAATGGTGGAGTAAAAATAAAGAGAGAGTTGGGTATCTAGTAGTTGTAGGGCCTTTGTTTTCAGCCCTCTACTCTTTCCACCCTAATTTTATCGCCGTCTCTGACTCTCCTAAAGATTTTTGGATCTCCAATAATCTTTGCAAAAACGTTTACTGGATCAGCCGGCCTAATCTCGTTTCCCCAGCTTATTGGCGTCGGCCCAAAGAATATGCAGAAGCCTCTCCCAGGAGGCCAGTATCCTACATCACCAACCTCGACGACTTCTTGAGCATTCTCCTCCCCAACCTCAACTGGTATTGTAAAGTATATTTCGTCGCCCCATGTATGAGCTATTCCCTCAAAGGGAAGCTTCTCCCAGATAGCCGCAGCTGTCCTTGGATTTTTATCCTCCAGCAACTCGGCTTCCACAACACCAATTCTATCACTCCTAATTCTAATCTTCTTAGGCAAAACCTGCTCCTCCAGAAAATTTCTTTGATTTCTATGTATAATCTTGGCTATTTAAGGTTATTTTGTTGAGTGGATAGAAAAAGCCTATTTATAGATTGCCCCGCTTATACATTATTTAATGTGGTAGGTATGAGAGAACTAAAGCATACAAAAAGTATCTGCCCAGAATGCTTGAAGGTTTTAGATGCTGTAATCTTCGAGGAAAATAATATCGTGTATATTAAAAAGGAGTGTCCGGAGCACGGCTTCTTCCAGGACATTTATTGGTCTGATTATGAACTTTATGAAAGGGCGAAACGGTTTGATTTTATTGGCAATGGGCTTGAGAACCCAAGAACAATTATAAAGAACAGCTGCCCATACGACTGCGGGATCTGCCCACAACATAAATCGCATACAGCGCTCGCGATAATAGATGTAACTAACCGATGTAACCTACGCTGCCCAGTCTGCTTCGCAACAGCGGGCACTACGGGCTACGTTTACGAGCCAACATTAGATGAGATAAAAAGTATGCTGGTAAACCTGCGTAATAATAAGCCTGTCCCAGCCGACGCACTACAGCTATCTGGCGGAGAGCCGACTGTTAGAGAGGATCTTCCAGAGATAATCAAGATGGCTAAAGAACTAGGCTTTAAGCATGTTGAGGTCAACACTAATGGTTTGAGGATGGCTTTAGATAAAAATTACTGTCGAACTCTAAAGGAGGCTGGCATGAGCACAGTTTACCTCCAGTTTGATGGGCTTACGCCCGAGGTCTACAAGTTTACCAGGGGAATTGACTTGGTTGAGGTTAAGAAGAAGGTTATCGAAAACTGCAGAAAGGTGGGCATTGACAGCGTGGTTCTAGTCTGCACGCTTATAAGAGGCGTTAATGATAGGCAGGTCGGTGACATAATAAAATTTGCCGCAGAAAACTTTGATGTTGTCCGCTGCGTGAACTTTCAGCCAATCTCATTATGCGGAAGACTCCCAGTGGAAGAGCGGATGAGCATGCGCATAACAATACCAGACTGGATAAAGATTGTCGAAGAGCAGACTGGCGGCCAAATAAAGAGGACGGACTTTTATCCAGTTCCCACGGTAGTCCCGATCTCCAGAGCCATTGGGGCGATAAAAGGTAGACGTTACGTTGAATTTACAGCCCACCCACATTGTGGGATGGGAACATACATCTTTGTTGAGGATGGAAAAATAGTCCCAATAACCAGGTATGCGGATGTGGAGAGGTTTATTGAGTCCATGGAGAAAATCTACGATGATATGAGGATGGGTCATAGTTTAAGGGCAAAACTGCGCCTTATAGGAGCATTAAGATACATTAAATTTGGTATGCTGAGGAAATACTTATGGCCTGTTTTAAAGACTGGTAGCTATAAGACTTTAGGCGATCTGCATAGGAAAATGATATTAATATCGGCCATGCACTTCATGGATCCATACAACTTTGATCTTGAGAGAGTCCAGCGTTGCCTCATACATTATGCTATTCCAGATGGGCGCATAATCCCATTCTGCACCATGAATTCTATACATAGGCCAATAATAGAGAAGGCTCTTGGCATACCCCTTGAGGAATGGAAAATTAGGCAAAAATCCGAGGTGAGCGCGGTCGCTTAAGAGAAACTTATAAATTCAGCGGTATTCTTCTGTAGGGTGGAGTGGGGGAATATAGTTGGGTGGGAAAAAGAAGCCGACGATATCGCAGGCTTTGAAAGCCCAGATGAGGGGGGCTGTTAAAGAGGAGGGTGCGAAGGAAACTAAGGCTAAAGCACCAGCAAAAGTGGAGAAGAAGCCCGCTAGCGTGATCATGCCAAATCCATGGGATGATAAAATTGTAAAAGAGATGCAGAAAATGAAGGTCTTAACACCATACACAGTTGCTTCCCGCTTCAACCTACGCTTAAGCGTCGCAAAAGACCTCCTTGATGAGCTCCACAAGCAGGGGAAGATAACCCTTGTCTCAACTGGTAGGCACTTAAAGATCTATAAGCCAGCTGCCGCATAAAATAATAAGCAAAAATAAATCCTATACCAAGGCTTCCATAACCTTAACTATGCATCTATGATCTGAGGGTAAGTTTCTTAGGTCTCGAAATAGAATCGTTTTAAATTAGCATTATTTACACTAGGGGGAAATGAGCGTATCTAGGGTTCCAGTGAGAGTGGCTGTTGAGGGGCTTGGCGAGGCGCGTGGCTCCTTAATAAGAATACTCTCCCCGAGAACTGTTGACGCTATTATCAAGATCCTTCCGCTGGAGGGGCGGGCTGCTGTGTGGCAGAACGAAGTATATTTTGAGATCCCGCTTAAGATGGGTGTGGAGAAACCAAGAGATTTTGCGAGGAAAGGCGATATGGCTTACTGGCCGCTCGGAAAAGCGCTCTGCATATTCTTCGGCGATATGCGCCCCCACAGCCCAGTAAACCTGATAGGACAAATCTCTGAGGGCATAGACTTATTCGCCAAAGTTAAAAGCGGATCGAAAATAAAAATCGAAAAAATATGATTCAAAAATGGCGGGCCCGGAGGGAATTGAACCCTCGACCCTCCCGAAGTACCCTGATTTTGCGGGTACTTTCGCGGGTTTCTCCTCGCGGCTTAAGAGCATCAGCCCCGCCTTTATGGATGCGGGACCGCCGCTCTACCTTGCTGAGCTACGGGCCCGCTCTCTCTTCCAAGATAAAAGATAAGTTAATTGGATGGTTAATAACTTTTCTCCTTATGGTTTTTATGGGTGTCTAGATGGGGGAGCTAGTGTTTATTGGGCTGGGTCTTTATAGCTGCTTTGATATCTCGCTTCGCGGCCTCGAAGAGGTTAAGAGGGCTGAGCATGTTTTTGCAGAATTTTATACGAGTCTTATGCCAGGCTTCAACCTCGAGGACTTTAGAAGGTTGGCTGGTAAGGATATAACTGTTGTTTCGAGGAGGGATATTGAGGATGAGGGGGGAGAAATTATCCTTAAGAGGGCTCTGTATGGGAGGGTAGCCTTCCTCGTTCCAGGCGATCCCATGATTGCGACAACACATATAACTCTTAGAATAAAGGCTGAGAAAATGGGGATAAAAACTAGGATTATTCATGGAGCATCAATATTATCAGCCGCGATAGGGCTATCAGGCCTGCAAAACTATAGGTTTGGTAAGAGTGTGACGATACCATTTCCAGAGGGCGGCATAATATCGAATACACCATACATCATTATATCTGAGAATAAGGCTCGAAATCTCCACACGCTATGCTTCTTGGATATTAGGGCTGAGGAGGCTAGATACATGACTATAGGAGAGGCTTTAGGTGTACTTATTGAGCTAGAGAAAATTAATGGGCTGGGTCTTTTAAGGGAGGATAGCCTAGCAGTCGGTGTTGCTAGGGCTGGGTCTGAGAATCCCGTTGTTAAGGCTGACACCATAAAGAACTTAGTTAACTTTGATTTTGGCGGCCCACCCCATACACTAATTATACCAGCAGATAAACTCCATTTCATGGAGGCGGAGGCTCTGATAGCCCTTGCTAGTGCGCCAAGATGGGTTATGGAGATGATTGGATGAACAAGATAAGTATAGAGGAGAGGGCACGGAGATATCTGCTTAAAACCGAGAGGGTTCTAAAGGAGATAAGGGTCGTAGAAAACCCCACGCTTATAGATGGAAGTCGCGTGCTAAGAGTTATCGAGGAGGCTAACAGGTATTTTGAGGATGCAAAATATTATTTTGAGAGAAAAGAATATGAGGTTAGTTTAGTATCTATATCTTACTGTGAAGGGCTTTTAGATGCGCTACGCATGCTTAAATTAGCTGAATTTGAGTGGTAGGCTGCTGGCTATGGAGGGGGAAGAGAGAAGAGAGAAAATTGTATTAGCCGAGGGGACATTTGACCTACTCCATTATGGGCATATTTATTACTTAACTAATGCGAAGAAGGCTGGTGGAGAAAATGCTAAGCTAATAGTTGTGGTTGCTAGGGATAAAACTGTTGAGAGGCTTAAGGGTAGGAAGCCTATATTACCTGAGGATCAGCGTAGGGCTATTGTTGAGTCACTAAAGGTTGTGGATGAGGCGATCCTCGGATACGAGGACATGGATATGTATAAGGTTATAGAAAAGATTAAGCCGGATATAATAGCGCTCGGATACGATAAAATTGAATTAGAAAAAGAGTTAAAGAGGTATGTTGAGGAGAAAGGCCTAAATATAGAGGTTATAAGGATGAGCAAGTTCGATTCTATCGAGCCCAATAGCTCGTCAAGCATCAGGAGAAAGATTATTGAAACTTACCAAGGCCATATAAAATAGGAGTGAAAAATCCTAATATCACTCCTACCCATTCCAGGTCAACCAAAAAGATTATGGATATATGTTCTGGACCCCTTTTAGCGCCCTTTTAAGGTGTAGATAATGCCATTAAGAATAGGCTTTCATATGTCTATATATGGTTCTGTCGACAAGGCTGTTGACAGAGCCCTTGAGATTGGATGCAACACCCTCCAGATATTCACAAGGAACCCGAGGGGGTGGATTGCCCGACCGCTTAGGCAGAGTGAGGTGGAACTATTCATAATTAAGGTTGATAGGAATGATATCAAGCCAGTCTTCGCCCACATGCCATATCTACCAAACCTAGCCTCTCCGAGGAAAGACGTATATATGAAGTCTGTTGAGGCCCTAATAACTGAGATGAGAAGATGCGAGACTCTGAAAATTCCATTTCTCGTGACACATTTAGGAAGCCACTTGGGTTTTGGTCCTAAAATAGGCCTGGAGAATGTGGTTAAGGCGATAGATAAGGCTTTCTCTGTTGCTGGAGAGAAAATATTTCTTCTACTCGAAAATACTGCGGGGACGAGGAATAGCATCGGCGGCTCATTTAGAGACCTCCAATACATAATTGAGAGGACATCGTATCCAGATAAAATTGGAATATGCTTTGATACATGCCATGCGTTCGCGGCGGGCTACGACCTTAGAACGGAGGAAGCAATAGATAGAACAATAGAGATTATTGAGGAGACTGTGAGCTTTAATAGGCTGAAGCTCGTCCACCTGAATGACTCGCGCGGAGATTTAAACTCGCGTATAGATAGGCATGAGCATATAGGTTTAGGGAAAATTGGAGAGGGCTTCAAAAACATATTAAAGAGCAGATTTGCCAGTTTGCCGCTGATTCTGGAAACGCCTATAGATGGGCGGAGAAGCGATCTAGAGAACATGATTAAAGTTAAGGAATATGCTGGCATCAAGCCTTAACACATTAGCCCTCACGAACCTTTATATCTCGCCTCTGCCCATACTGATTCGGTCTATTCATATTCTTCCTCCACTTCTCTAGAAAGAGCTTATCGACATCTATCTCTGTTCCTTGGGTCTTCTCAACAAGCCCAATGAAATCTAATATATAGAAGATGACATCGATAAGTTCTTCGCATATGATGCTCCAGTCTTCACCCTTCTTATATGCATCGGCCGCCTCACCCAATTCGACGAATGCCCAGAGGAGCTTCTGGGTTAGTGCTGATTCATCGTTTGGGAAACCCTTGGCCTCGACGAGCTCTCTGACGAGCCTTTTAGCCTCATTAAAGGTGCACGTATGCATTCTCTTAACCCCAAGAGCGCTAGACTTCCTTTAGCTGCCACCTTGTTCCATGAGGCGTATCTTCTATGATGACGCCAATCTTCCGTAGCTTATCCCTTATCTCATCAGAAATCTTCCACTCCTTTCTCCTGCGCATCTCCTGCCTAAATTCTAAAATAATATTCATCAAAGAGTCCACTAACTCACTTCTAGGCTTCTCCTTACCTTTAGTCTCGATTTTGATGCCTAGAACGTCTTCTAATAGAGTTCTTACTACTCCATACACTTCCTTTTTTGTTGTCGACTCTATTTGTCTCTCTTTGCTGGAATATATGTTTATTGCTTTCACGATATCGAATATTGCTGCGATCGCTAGCGGAGTGTTGAAGTCGTCATCCATGGCCTCCTCAAACCTCTTCTTCGCCTCATAAACCTGGCTTAAGAGGGCATCCTCATTCTCTCCCTTCTTAGTCCTCTCTTCTAGAGAAAGCAGTCTCTCTATAGCATTAAGGATTTTTTCAAGGCTCGCTTTAGCCTGCTCAAGACTTTCTTTGTTAAAGTCTAATGGGCTCCTATAATGCGCGGATATCAAGAAGAACCTTAAGACTTGTGGACTGCACATTTTGAGGGCATCTTGGACAGTAATAAAGTTTCCAAGAGACTTTGACATCTTCTGCCCATTAACTGTAAGCCACTCATTATGGAGCCAATATCGAGCAAATGGCTTTCCAGTAAGTGACTCAGCCTGAGCTATCTCATTTTCATGGTGTGGAAAAATTAGGTCTTTTCCGCCCATATGTATATCAAATGTCTCACCCAAATACCTCATGGCCATAGTTGAGCACTCAATATGCCATCCAGGTCTACCCCAACCCCACGGGCTATACCACGCTGGCTCACCCTCTTTACGGCTCTTCCATAGGGCGAAATCAGCCGGGTTCCTCTTCTTGGGGTTAACTTCTATCCTAGCGCCCATCTCAAGGGCCTCCATCTTATTCCCTGAGAGCTTACCATAATCCTCAAACTTTGATACATCAAAGTAGACGTCGCCATCAACCTGGTATGCAAAGCCTTTTTCAATAAGCTTCTGGATCACTTCAATCATCTCGGATATATGCTGCGTCGCCCTTGGGCATACATCGGGCTTCATTATATTCAAGGCCTCTATATCGTTGAAGTATGCTTCGCTATATATCTCGCCAATCTGCTGTATGCTTAAGCCCGTTTCCTGTGAGCGCCTTATGATCTTATCATCCACATCGGTTATATTGCTTACGAAGATCACCCTAAATCCCTTATACTCCAGGTACCTGTGCACTATGTCCATGAAAACGAATGCCCTTGCATTTCCAATATGTATGAAATCGTATACTGTTGGCCCGCAGGCATATATTCTGACTTCACCATCACGGAGGGGGACAAAGTCTTCTTTACGCATGCCTAGAGTATTAAATATTCTCAGTCTCATACTAAACCACTCAAATAAAATGGGATCATGTATAAAAGCATCACTTTCTATAAATCTTCAGGCATATGGTGATAACCTTCTCCGAGATCTCTAGGATTTTATCTCTACTTTTTCTCCAAGATATGAGGACGCATAAAATTAATGAGATTATCAGGAGCAGTATTGATGTAGTTTCATATTCAAGTGTGGATTTGAGTTCCATGAAGATGAAACCTCCAATATATGCCCCAGTTATGTAGAGTATTGTTTTTCCAATGAACTGGATTAATATAACCTTCCATATGGGGAGGCGAAAAGAACCAGCTAATAGAACTATTGGTGTGTCTGGCAGTGGCGATGCCGCAAATAATATCATTAATATTAGCCAATATTTCTCAGCAAACTTAGATGAAGGATCATTCTCCCGCTGAGTATCCAGAGCGCTCCTTACGCCGGAGCCGAAATAATACACTGTTATCTCACCTAGAGCGCCACCTAAGCCGGCCACCAACCCGAGAACCGCGGGGCTATAAAATTCTGTTAATGATAATAGTGCAGGAAGAAAAACACCCCTAGCAATAACTGATAGGTGACTTAACAGTGCTGATAAAAAGACCCCGAGAAGCCCATAGCTCCATAAGACTGTGCTCTCAGCAAATATTCTATAGAGCATGATTAAGGATATGATGGCGGCGACAGCGGCCCCGAGAATCCTCAATAGGGCTCCAACACTGACTCTCATGGAAGATTCTAATATTTAACCCCATTATAAACCTTCCATTAACCACAAATTTAGATCAAATGGAGATCCGAGTGGAAACGAAAATCAATAACAGCATATTACTAATTATTTTACTAGGTATTATCACCATCAGCATCAATTTTTTAAGGATAGTGATGAAGTAATATCCCTATTCAACTCCTAGGCTTTTCATCTCCGACCCTCAGGTTTCATAAACCTCATCATTATTGATTATTTAATTGCCAGCTTTGGCGCTTTACTGGGCGACTTGTGAATCATAGTTTTAATATTAAATGAAGTTTAAAGGTTGTTGCAAGAAGAGTCGTTAATTCTGCCAAAAATGGCGTCTAACTTTACTCAAAAGTATCTATTGGCGTCTTTGGTCAGTTTCCTCATATATTCTCCGCCGTCATATACTCACCTTCAGTCATAACAATCATAGGCGCCAGCGAATTTAGGGCTCAAATGTCTTCAAGGGTTAGCAGAGCCGTTAAGGTTTGCTGATTATAAATATAAAGAAGACTATGAATGATTGGGGGACGAAAATTGTTAGCGAGGGATACAGCAATAATTTGTTACCTATAAAGAAGATAAATATGCGTGAGAATAATCTGTATTAGATAAGTCTACCAAGATAATAAGGGATCAAGCCCGCCGACGGGACAAAAGCTTTGATAATGAATGAGATCGAGTGATAAACGGCATAAACAATATAAACTCTCTGGAGAGAAATCCTAGTGGACGTAGAGGGGCCGTGGTCGAGCCTGGACTAAGATGCGCGCCTGGGGCGTGCGTGGTCGTGGGTTCAAATCCCACCGGCCCCACCATTACTGCACCTGGGGCAGTGAATCTTTTGGATGAACAAGCAACATTTTAGGCAAGTGGCAGGAGCCGCCTTCGCCCAATGAAATTGAGGATATCGTGGAGGCTCTAGATGCATTCTCCTTTGGGCTATATTCCCTTAAGGGTGAGTATGCGAAGAAGACCCCGGAGATGGCGTATGAGAACAACATAGCAGTATATAATGCATCCTATATATCATTGGCATTTCTCAAAAATACCTATGTGTACACCGCAGATGTAAAACTTGTGGAGAAGCTGAAGGATGAATATTCACCCTATATCAAGATACTAAAATGAGGGGTAAGTGAGAATAGTCATTCATAGCGTAAAGTGTATCCCCATCATCATTTAAAGTGATAATTTCTTCACTCTTAAACCTGAAGCACTTTTTAGAAGCCTTAATTAACGATTCTAAATTTTAAATTTTTTGCTCTTCTTGCCAAATCATCCTTTTTTAGGAAAGTTTGTTCTTTCCAAAAGGTTTTTATTTTTCTTTAAACCTATAAGTATTATCATTTACCTATACATTGTCGGTATAATTTAGGGGTGTTTGCGGAAATGGTCATTAAAGTTGCTTTAGCTGGTATTGGCAATTGTGCTTCAGCGCTAGTTCAGGGCATAGAATACTATAAAGACGCTAAGGATGGTGAGATCGTTCCAGGGCTTATGCATGTAAATTTTGGCGGCTATCATATTAGAGACATAAAGTTTGTGGCAGCCTTCGACATTAACCGACTAAAGATTGGAAAAGATTTGAGCGAGGCGATATTTGCTGAGCCAAACTGCTGCGCAAGGTTCGTTGAATCAATGCCTAAATTGGGCGTTAAGGTTCTCCCGGGCCCAATCCTTGATGGCGCCTCCCCACATATGCTGGAGGCATTCAAAGTTTATTCTGAGGAGGATCTTGAACCTGTAGACGTTGTCTCAGTATTGAGGGAAGTCGATGCAGATATGCTGGTAAACTTCCTCCCAGTCGGCAGCTACCACGCTACACGCTATTATGCTGAGGCTGCGCTTAAAGCTGGATGCGCATTCGTCAATTGTATTCCGGAGTTCATTGCAAGCGATAAGGTTTGGGCTGCTAAATTTGAGGCAGCTGGCTTACCGGTCGCTGGCGATGATATTAAAAGCCAGCTGGGGGCGACAATCCTACATAGAGCTATCGTTAACCTATTTGTTGAGAGGGGTGTTGTGATTGATGAAACCTATCAGCTTAACATTGGCGGAAACACCGATTTCCTAAATATGACCCTTGAGGAGAGATTAAAGACTAAGAGGATAAGTAAGACTGAGGCTGTAACAAGCCTTGTTCCATATGATGTGCCGACTAAAATTGGCCCATCAGATTACATACCATTCCTTAAGGACAAAAAGGTATGCTACATCTATGTTAAAGGCAGGAACTTTGGGAATCAACCTGTAACATTGATGCTGAGGCTTGAGGTTGAGGACTCCCCGAATAGTGCGGGCGTTGTTATAGACGTGATAAGGGCGGTTAAAATAGCCCTGGATAGGGGTATATCTGGCCCATTAATAAGCATATCTGCTTATGCATTTAAGCATCCACCAGTCCAGGTTCAGGACGCGGTAGCGAGGCAATGGGTTGAGGAGTTTATAGAGGGGAGGAGGGAGCGCTGAGAGGTGCGCGCGGTAATATTGGCGGCTGGAAGGGGGGCTCGCCTCCATCCATACTCAGAAAGCATCCCAAAATCATTAATCAAAGTTCTTGGAAAGCCCCTACTAGAGAATACAATCCTGGTTCTCAAGAGGGCGGGAATAAAAGATATAACTATAGTTATTGGATATCTAGGGGATCAGATTAAAAAGTATCTGGGTGATGGAAGAAGTTTAGGTGTGAGGATCAATTATTGCTATAATCAAAACTATACTCTTGAGAACGCAGTCTCCTTGAAAGAAGCTGAAGGAGAACTACGTGGCGAACGGCGTTTTCTACTTTTGATGGGAGACCATTACTTTGAGGATGGAATAATAGAGTCTATCCTTAGGGAGGGGGGAGATCGCATCCTCTTATGTATCGATAGGAGCCCCAGCCACCCACCCCAAATCAAGGATGCAACCAAGGTTTTAGTTGACGGGGATAATCGTATAATTGATATTGGAAAAGATATACGTGTATGGAATGCTGTCGACGCTGGTCTATTCATGCTCGACAATAGTATTTTTGGGGTGATCCACACACTAGAGGCGGAGAAGCCCAGCGTATCAATAACAGACTGCATAAAGTATTTAACGCAGAGGGTGAAGCCAGTTTATGGGTTCGATATCTCCGGGCATTTATGGTTCGATATAGATACACCCCAGGATATTGAGTTCATAAATACTTTTCTGGGGAAAATGGATGCCAAGAGAGTGGGACGGGATAGTCTCACAATATATTAATCGAAGAGTCTCCCGCCCCATGGCGAAATTCCTAGCAAAGCATACATGTATCTCACCTAACCACATAACATTCATAAGCTTCTTGACGGCAGTATTCTCCGGAATAGCATTCTCGCTAAACTATATGATGCTTGGCGGCGTTCTAGCCCAAATAGCATCTATCTTGGATGGAGTGGACGGGGATCTGGCCGTTCTTACTAATAGAGTTTCACCCTTCGGCGGTTTCCTAGACGCCATGCTAGACCGCTACGGTGATGCAGCGATTTTAATGGGTATGACCTATCTCATCGCAACCACCAAATGCTATGATATTGCATGTATTATTGTGGCGTTTGCAGCATTACTTGGCTCTTTGCTCGTAAGCTATAGTAGGGTGCGTGCAAGGGCAGATTTGGGATTAGCGTTTAATAGAGGTTTCACGGGATACGCCGCAAATAGGGATGTCCGACTCTTCATAATAATGGTTGGAGGGCTCCTAGGCCAAGCTTTTATAACACTCGCCCTAATAGCATCCTTAACAAACTTAAACGTTATGTCACGCATATGGATCTCTTGGAAAAGTGTTAAGGTGGAGAAATGATTCTTGAGGGCAATAAAAATCCTCGTTCACCGAAAATATATTTTCTTTTCCCCAATATCGCCCTTTAAATAAGGGAATACTTATTATGGATTAATCTCTATTATTATCCTCGAAACCGCTGGTTCACAGATTTTTCTCACGCCCCTTTTACCCCTTCTATAATTCGCTTTAATTAAGCCAGCCTCCTCTAAAAGTTGTATCTGCTCACTCACATAAGCCTCACTTAAGCCTAATCTCTCAGCAACCGAGGAAACATCTAATTTCTCCTTAGAAAGTATCTGAAGTATTTTTAGGCTTGTTGAGGTTAAGATCTCAGCAATCTTTAAGGCATCCTCACCCTTCACCACAAGATCATCTGGCTGCAAATAGGTTTTCATCCCTCCATCAATCTTATCCTAAATAAACTTACCCTAATAAATATATAGAATTACCATGTCAAAATTAATTTATTAAAGTTATTATGTCGTGAGATATTTTTAATAGATGTTTTTCGCTAAAGTTAGGGTAGAAATCGCAATAATAGACCGCTAAAAAGCATTATTTAAGGGTGTTTTTGAGATATATGTATAATAGTCGCTTCTAATGGATAAAAGTGGGTATAACTAGTTTGAATCTGAATTGATTCTGGGTGGTTGCCATGGCGGTAAACCCTAAAGCTTCTTGGAAGATAGTTTGGATATTAACTCTGGAGATTCTTCTCGCTGGGGCATATGTTTCGTTGACGAGGGGTCTCTTTGTAATATATCTAGCTTCAATTGGATACAATATTAATAGCATCTCTCTCGTCATGTTTTCATCGGCATTAGCATCAATTGTTTTTGGCCTCCTCATATACAAGCATCCTCAATTCTTAACTAGAAGGGTGAAGCCTAAGCTAATAGCCTTCCACGCATCAGAAAGGATTATGTGGCTGTTGATCCCATTAACTCGGAGTTTACCGGTAATACTCTCCTTATACTCTATTCAACTGGTCTCTTCATTCTTCGTCAGCGCATTTATCTCATATATAGCCTATGGATCACTTACAGAGGACATGATAAGAGATGTCACTGCTAAGAGGTCTGCTGCGAACGGAATATCGAGCATAATAGGCTTCTTTGCTGGGACACTCTTGCTCGCCCTCCTTCCGCCCGAAGATAAATTCAAGGATATTTTCATGATGGGATCCCTAATCGGCCTAATTTCAACATTGATCATTAGCACATTGAACCTTTCGCACCTAGAGGGAAGGGGTTTCCCGAGAGTTGTTGAGGAGCCGGAGAAGATCTTCTCCTCATCGCTATTCTCGATAATCTTTCTGTCTGGAAGTAACATCTTGGGGATTGCGTGGGCACCATACGTAATAAGGCGTCTGGGTGGTGCAGATTATATGGCATCCCTAATGAGCCTTGCTGGAACAATATCAAACACTATTGCATCCCTCTTCTGGAGGAAGAGGACATTCAAGGCCCTCCGAGTCAGCCTCATGGCAAACGCTCTTGGGCCAATATTTATACTCGTTACGCCATGGCCGATCGCTCACACAACCATAAGTATATACACATCTTTCACATATACTGGATCGAGCTTCATCACAGCATTTCTATTTGCTAGATACAATAGATGGTTCGGGGCTGTGAGATCAAGTATACTCCTTGTTCTCTTCAACAATTGCGCGCAGATGGTTGCATCACTCGTAGGATTATTTATTAAGGAAGACTTTATCGCAGTCTTCTTGGCAGCCTTAATAGCCAAGCTCTTAGCCGCGCTTCTAGTGCTATTTGTAATCCCTGAAACAGCTATAATTCCAGAGGAGATCGCTAGAACATACTCGGAGATACTATATAACAATAGTTTAATGGGGTATCAAATGGGGGTTGAGCTTTCAAAAGAGACGATAATGGTATCTTTTAGATTCCTAGCGTTACTATTATCAATTATGACGCTATATTTAATATATTATTTATTGTGGCTGCTTATGAGCTTGGGATGAGGGGAGAGCTTGCTTCAGGAAGATCTTCTAAAATTATTTGGGGAAATAGTTGCCCAAGTGTTCTCGGAGATCATCCGCACACTACCAAAAATACTCACCACGTTAATAATCTTCATTATAGCATTTGTAGTAATCAGGGCATTAAACGCTTTTCTGGGGAAAGCCATGAAGATAGCGAGGGTAGACGAGGTCTTTACCAGGTTTTCAGGCTTCTTACTTCCCTTCTCTCTGGAGAAATTCATAATACTTCTCGCCGATATAGGCATAGTTTTAGTCGCATTCTATGCAATAGTAAGCCTCTTTCTCGAGCCACGCTATATCCAATTGATTAACGATGGAATATACTACGGCGCGCGGATAATAAGTATAATAGTCATAACCTTAGTTATTTTTGCTATTTTTAATGCGGTTATTATAAGAGTTAAGGTTGACCCGCGAATTAGAGTATACCCGCTGGTGATAATAATGCTCTTGGTTACCGCGATGTTAATCGATATAACCGCTCTCAGTGACGAGATGAAGAGAGCCCTGGCGATGGGATTATCTATTGGGGTTGGTGTGGCGATAGGCGCCTTCGCTGTCTGGTTCTTCTTTCACGAATACCTAGACGCTTTCTTCAAAGCTAAAATGGGAGCTGAGGAGAAAAAGGATCATGGATAGCATTGTGAGACAAATTCTGAGGGACTAAACTTACTATCAGCCAGCCTCTGGCGCAGCAATTATTTTATTACTAGAACCCCACTCCCCCTATATGCTCCGTATTTAAGCATCTTTAGGGCCTCATTCGCCTCCTCAATCCTAAATTCCACGACCTCAGGCTTTATCGGAATCTTTGCGGCTACCTCCAGGAACTCGGCTACATCCCTCCTAGTTATATTTGCAACTGACTTTATCTCCTTTTCCCACCAGAGGTGTAACGTGTAATCAAGATCTGTTATAGGGGTTTCTTTCCTTATAAGGTTCATTACAAGCCTTCCGCCTCTCTCTAAGTTCCCTAGCGCCTCTCTTACTGGTATACCAGTTGGCGTTGTATCTATAGCACAGTTCAGCTTTAGCGGCGGCTTCTCTCCAGTCTCGCCGATCCAGTCGGCGCCCATCTTAGCTGCTAGCTGGCTGGGAGGATCCCCACGCCTCTTAGTAAAAACAAATATTTTGCTATTCGGGTAAAGGTATCTTACGAGCTGGAAGACTATGTGGGCTGAGGATCCGAATCCATAAAGCCCTATGACATCCCCATCCTCTATGCCAGTTAGCTTAAGCGCCCTGTACCCAATTGCCCCAGCGCAGAGTAGGGGTGCAGCCTCAACATCCGAGAAGATGGTCGGGATTTTATAGGCGTAATCCTCATTAACAATCATGTATTCTGCGTATCCTCCATCTGCATCGCATCCAGTGCCCATAAAATTTTCGCAGAGGTTCTCTAGACCCCTCCTGCAGAAGCGGCATACCCCGCATGAAGAGTAAATCCACGCGACCCCAACGCGGTCACCAACACTAAATCTCCCTGCCTCAGCCCCCATCTCAACAACTCTGCCTACAACTTGGTGCCCTGGTATAACTGGTATCCTCGGCTTAAGCCTACCCTCTATCTCATCTAGCTCTGTCCGGCATATTCCGCAGGCATGAACTCTAATTAGAATATCCTTCCCCTTTGGCTCCGGCGTTGGAAGATCCTCATAGCTTAGAGGACTCTCTTCTATAGGCGCTATCCTCCTAATAACAACAGCTTTCATTGGCACCGCCATCTAGAAACTTTGAAGGCGTTAATCTTTAATTTTACTTTTGGAAACCTCAGATGGATTGACATGTCTGCCTCAAGAGATATTTAGTATCAATGTTTGGGTCTATTTCTCTCCTCTACGGTTTTTCTGCCCATAACCCCAAGATTTTTCTAATATATTCCTCTATGGCTTCTGAGATAAATGAGTCTAATGTCCTCCATGCTTTGGGGGCAATGAATATAGCTTCCTTCGCCTCAGCAGCTATTTCCACGGGTATCTGGATCTCGATAAGATGATATTTCAGCCATCTCCTAAGAGCCGCTCTCGTCGCAATATAGCGTCCATCGGAGAGCCTTAGAATCTTACCCTCAAGCTCGAGTTGATAGAGTGTCTCGTATATTCGATATTTATCCACTAGCTGAACACATTCTCTATAAATGAATTCTACATCAAATGGCTCTTTTCTAAACTGAACAAACTCAAGGAGATTATCCTTGAACTCCTCTATGTCTATCACTTCTTTTCACCGCTTACTTCAGCCCTAAGCCTAAGAATCTTGTCTCTCACGGCATCTTTGATAAATTCCATTCGGCTTTTGTAACCAAGGATACCAGCAGAGACTATCCTATCAACCTCATCCATAAGCTCCTTCGGTATCTTAATACTGATGTATCTGGCCTCCTCCTTCTCACCCTCAACCTTCTGGGAGGTCCTGACGATAGACTTAGGCATCTAATACACCACTTTTTCTCCATCTATACAACATGTATGCACCAAAAAATTTAAAGCTTTCTCGAGACGAACAGAACCAGGATACGAGACAAAAAATCAAGAACAAGATTATTACCACGCCAGGTTAAACATAGTTATTGGGTTTTAAATGGAAGTAAAAGTATAAATGTTCAAACCCATTATGGAAGGATAGGAGGGTTTGTGTGGAGGGGCTGGGGGAAGAAAAGGTATTTGTTGTGGAGGGAGCGGTTTCACTCCTCCTACTACTAATAACTATCATTGTTTGTCTTTTCAGCGGCTATGTTCCTGAGGAGAAAGGTGTTATTTCAGCATCTATATGCGCCTCAATAGTATTATTCTTCTCCATGATCTCGGTTCTCGGCAAAGAGGGCGTTGAGGGCTTCTTTTATGCATTAGTTGGATCGTTCATGGCGTGGTTGGCTCTAACCCTTATCGGATCCAGACTAGCCTTCGATCCAAACATAGGTAGCTACTTCCTATCCTCCCTAGTCCTCTCAATAATCCTCTCGCTTAGCGGCATTCTATACATGCTGCCAGAAAATCTAAGTATTATAAAGGGGGATATCAGCTTAAAGAAGACTTTAACATGGTTTTCCTCAATAGTGTTTACGACTGCCGTAAACTTCATGATAATATACTGGCTTCCAAAAATAGTTTAAGGGAGAAACTTAACTATTTTTGGAAGAATATTTTATTTTTCTTTGAAATAGTGGTGAATCAAATGGATTATACTATAGCGACCCTTGGGACGCACTCGGCGCTTCAAATATTGAGAGGCGCTAAAGATGAGGGATTCAAGACAATAGCGGTATGTAAGAGAGACCATGCCTTCGTTTACAGGCACTTCGGCGTCGCTGACACGATAATCGAGATAAACTCTTATGATGAATTTCATACCGTTGAAGATGATCTCATAAGGAATAATGCGATCCTCGTGCCACACGCCTCACTCATAGCTTATGTTCCACCTAAGACGATAGAGAGTTTGAGGGTTCCATATTACGGGAATAGGAGGATACTCTTTTGGGAGAGTGATAGGGATAGGCAGAGGATCTGGCTTGAGAAGGCTGGGCTTAACATCCCAAAGATCTTTAAGGATCCATCCGAGATAGATAGACTCGTCATAGTTAAGTTCCATGGACCAAAGGGGGGCCAAGGATATTTTCTAGCCAGGAGCGAGCAGGAATTTATGCGGAAGATAGGTGTTTCAAAAGACTACGTCATCCAAGAGTATATTATCGGTATACCAGTCTACATACATTACTTCTATTCGGTTATACGAGGGGAGCTTGAGCTCATGGGGTTTGATAGGCGCTATGAATCAAACGTGGATGGGATCGGGAGGATACCGGCCGAGGTCCAGCAGGGAATAGATGTAACCTATACTATTGTTGGGAACTTTCCACTTTTCCTTCGAGAGTCCCTTCTACCAGAGGTCTTCAAAATTGGTGAGAGGATTGTTGAGGCGTCGAGGGAGATATGTAGCCCCGGGATTTACGGCCCATTCTGTCTGGAGACTATTGTTACGCCCGACTTAAAGTTCTATGCCTTTGAGATCTCCGCTAGAATAGTCGCTGGCACAAATGTTTTTATGGAGACATCGCCCTACGCCCTCTTAAAGCATGGTAAGCCGATGAGCACGGGACGTAGAATAGCTTTGGAGATAAGGGAAGCCATTGAGCAGGGCAGATTAGAAGAAATACTGGGGTGAGGATATTACTTTGGGGTGAAAGCGTTTGGTTATTAGCAGATCCCATGTCCAGAAAGTCGTCTCGGAGTATGATTCGGAGAGGATAACTATTGGCGTCTTGGGCTCCCACTCGGCTGAGGAGGTTGGTGTATCAGCGAAGGCCTTCGGCCTTCCAACAGTCGTCGTATGCCAGAGGGGTAGGGAAGAATTATATGCAAGACATAATAGGCACTTGTTTGACCACGTGATTTTACTGGAGAAATTCTCTGAGATTGTAAGAGAGGAGGTTCAGGAGAAATTGCTGGAGCTAAATACTATTTTTATTCCAAACCGTTCCTTCTCAGTATACGTTGGATACGATAATATTGAGAATAAATTTAGGGTGCCGATCTATGGAAACCGCTTTCTCCTCAGGGCTGAGGAAAGGAATGCCCCGAGAAACCAGTATTGGCTACTGGAGAAGGCTGGGATAAAGATTCCAAAGAAGTTTGATAGACCCGAAAATATTGATAGGCTCGTCATAGTTAAGGTTCAGCAGAAAAAGAAGCCTCTTGAGAGAGCCTTCTTCTATGCATCGTCGCCTGATGAATATTATAGGAGGGCTGAAGAGCTGATAAAGAAGGACGTGATAGATGAGGAGGGCTTGAAAAAGGCTAGGATAGAGGAATATGTGCTTGGCCAAAAATTTAACGCCAACTTTCAGGGATGGGCGCTTAAAGACCAGTTCGGAGACTTCGATTTCCTGGGATTCGATGATAGAAAGCAGACAAATCTCCATGGAATATTAAGCCTGCCAGCTAGAGACCAGCTGTCACTAAATGTCCCAATCAAAAACGAGGAGATAGGGCACTATGGATTAACTATGAGGGAATCTCAGAAGCCACTGGTATATGAGGCGGCCGAAAAGTTTAGGAGGGTTTGCGAGGAGGAGTATCCGCCCGGCATGATAGGTCTATTCGCACTTCAGGGCGCAATAGCCTATGATGCAGACGATCCGGAGCAGAAGAGATTAGCCTTCTATGTATTCGATGTGAGCCCAAGGGTTCCGGGAGCCCCATGTGTTGGGCCAACATCACCCGAGATGCGTAGGCTGACCCTGAAGTATCAAAATCTCCTCAAAAAATATAATGTTGATAGAATTGAGAGTCCGATGGATCTGCCGATGCTGGAGATAAAGTTTGCTGCCGAGAATGGGAGACTACATGAGATTGTAACATAGATTGAGTTCCTGGGCTTATGGGGATACACTTGATACCACAAGTAATACAGGATATTCTTAAGAGAATCGAGAATCTTAAGGAAGAGCTGGTTTCCCTTACATCAAACCTCATTAAATTTCAGACGATCTCTCCCCCAAGCAATACTCTTGAATGCGCTGAATATATTGTGTCTTATCTTGAGAAAATCGGTTTAGAGGCGAAGATTTATTCTAGGGAGAAAGGAAAGGCGAACGTCCACGTTAGAGTTCCAGGTGGATCTGAGAAGACGATTATTTGGCTCGGCCACTTGGATGTTGTTCCAGAGGGTAGGCATGAGGAGTGGGCTTATGAACCATTTAGCGGATTCGTTGTCGGCGATAAGATATATGGCAGGGGGGCAAGTGATATGAAGGGCTCCTGCGCGGCAGCATTAATCGCGGCTGGAGTTTTAAGCGAAGTTAAGTGTGAGAATAAGGCTACAGTAGACTTCTGGTTTACGTGTGATGAAGAGGTTGGATCACGCGACGGGACTAGATGGCTTCTCGAGGCTGGCCTAATAAGGGGGGATGCATGCCTAATAGGCGACTCGCTCGCCAGAGATCCGATCTATGAACCATATATTGATGTTGGCTGCAGAGGCTATCTGCGCATACTCTTAAAGGCTTTTGGAAAAACAGCCCATGCGAGCATGCCGTTTTATGGCGATAATGCTATAGAAAAACTGTTAGCTGCCATTGAAGTTGTAAAGAAGATTAGTGAGTATCGACTTAATATACCAGTAGAGATCGAGACTATCATTAAGTCGAGCACAGAGTATCTCCTCTCAAGAGAAGATTTAAATGAAAAGCAGAGAGATGCGATAAGGAAAATCTATTATTATCCAACGGTTAGCCTAACGATGATTAATGGGGGTGTGAAGATTAATGTTATCCCAGATTATGCCGAGGCATCATTTGATATAAGAGTCACGCCTGGAGCCAATTTAGAAGAAATTTCTGGGCATATTGAGGAGCTTATCGCCCAGAGTGGTATAAGTGGTGTTAGTGTTAATGTTATGGGCTTGGAAAGCGGGTACTATGAATCATGGGACTCAAACTTTGCGGCCAGCTTGAAAAAAGCCATTAAGCTCGTGACGGGTGTTGAGCCGAAGCCCAAAATACTCCTTGGCGCGACGGATGGTGTGCCTGTAAAAAGGGCTCTTAGGGTTCCATGCCTTGGTTTCGGCGCTGGCGTGGAGGAGCTTGCTCACGCCCCAAATGAATATGTTACCATAGATGGGCTGCTTACGGCAACAAAAGTATACTCTATTCTACCATTAATCTTTGCTGGTCTCCGGGATTAATCCTTCAACCGCTTTACATGCTCCTTCTCTCTACGCATTATTTCCTCCGCCACGATTACCCCGCTGGCGCTCGCTTGAACAAGCCCACGGGTTATGCCAGCCCCATCCCCTATCGTAAACAGGTTCCTTATCCTAGTCTCTAAGTTCTCACTTAACTCAAGTCTCGATGAATAAAATTTAACCTCAACACCATATAGCAGAGTATCCTTTGAGTATATTCCCGGGGCAACTTTATCCAGAGCCATAAGCATCTCTTTAATATCAGTTAAATATCTATATGGTAGGACGAAGCTGAGGTCTCCGGGCGTTGCAACCTTGAGGGTTGGTTTAACGACACTCCGGCTTATTCTATCCTCAGTAGATCTCCTGCCCAATTCAAGGTCTCCTAAACGCTGGATTATCACGCCCCCGCTGAGGAGGTTTGCCAGCCTAGCAATATATTCTCCGTAGGCTATCGGCTCCCTGAACGGATATGTGAATGAAGTGCTAACGAGAACTGCGAAATTCGTGTTCTCGGTCTTTCTCTCAGCGTAGCTCTGTCCATTAACGCTTATCACGCCGCCATAGGACTCGGTGATAACCTCACCATAAGGATTAACACAGAAGGTTCTAACCTGATCGTCAAAGGCCTTTGAATAATATATAAACTTAGGCTCGTATAGAACGTTTGTCAGTTCCTCCATCGTCACCGCTAGAACCTCAACCCTAACACCGACATCAACAGGATTATTTAGCGTTTTCAGCCCGAGTGATTGAGCCTCACTTTTAAGCCACTCCGCCCCACTTCTACCAGGAGCAACAATAACATACTTCCCATAAATTTTTTCGCCATCACTTGTCTCAATCCCTAAGACGACATCATTCTTCACGATAAGACTCTTAACTTCCGTCCTAGTCCTCACCTCAACTCTATTATTTAGGTCTTTGCGGATTCTCTGAAGAACCTCTGCGCACTTCTCTGTCCCAAGATGCCTAATCCTCTGCTTAACTAGGATTAAGCCTGCTAGAGAAGCCTTCCTCTCAATCCTCTCAACGGCATCGACGTCATCACCATAAACCTTCTGTGGCCCACCATACCTAACATAAACATTATCAACATAGTTGATCAGCTTCGTAAGCCTTTCTTCGCCAATATACTCGCTTAGCCAACCGCCAACTGAAGGGGAGAGGGTGAGTTTCCCATCGCTGAATGCCCCAGCGCCACCCCAGCCGGAGAGTAGAGAGCAAGGATTACATTTTAAGCACCCAAGACCCCTACTCGCTGGACACCTACGCTTATCAATATCCGACCCCTTATCAAGCATAAGGATTTTAAGATCAGTATTGTTTGAGAGCTCTAGAGCTGAAAATATTCCAGCCGGGCCTGCCCCAACAATTATCACATCATACCTCTGCAAGATTCATCATCCAAAAGGAAACTAGGTTACTAGAAAGGATATAAATTATTTGTGCGAAGAAAGTCCTGGGGATACTAAAGCGTTAATGCCCTCTTAATTCTCTCGCATGCCTCCTCTATACGCTCTTTTGGCTGAGTTATAGAGAACCTTATATAACCTTCGCCATACTTCCCAAAACCTATTCCAGGGGAGACTACTACCCCAACCTCAAGGAGCTTTGAGGCGAACTCCATGGAGCTGCCGCCGCACTTCGCCCAGACGTAGAATGTTGCCAATGGCTTCTTAACCTTGAGACCAGCCTCATTTAAGCCTCTGACTAATATATCTCTTCTCTCCATGTAAACCCTATTCATCCATTTTACATACTCAGGCGGCTCGCCTTTAACGTAGCTTTGAAGGGCTCTTGCCGCAACCTTCTGAGTATATACTGGCGGCCCAGAATCTATCTGGGACTTAACTTTCACAAGACCACTTATTAACTCGCTATTTCCCACAGCAAACCCTATCCTATCGCCTGTCATATTAAAGGTTTTAGAACATGAATGGAATTCTATGGCAACATCTATAGCGCCGTCAACCTCAAGTATGCTTGGAGCCTTATAACCATCAAACGTTATCTCGGAATAAGCGTTATCATAGCATATAATTATATTCTTCTCCCTAGCCAAGTCAACTATAGCCTTTAGATCCTCTTTGGTCATAACACTTCCCGTCGGGTTATTTGGGTAATTCAGGTACATCATCTTTATACCGCTGATGTCGAGCGACTCTAAATCTGGCTTAAAATCGTTCTCCTCTAAAAGGGGCATTGAAACCGGGATACCATCATTCAGTAGTGTGGCACCGTTAGCGTAAACCGGGTATGCTGGGTCTGGCACAAGAACTTTATCACCAGGGTTAACGAAGGCTCTAGCAAAGTTCGCTAGCCCCTCCTTCGAACCTATTAGCGCTATAACCTCCTTTTGCGGGTCTAAATCTACGCCAAAACGCTCCTTATACCATTCTGTGACAGCCTCACGGAAAAATGGTTCTCCCTGACTAAAGGAGTAATTATGATTCTTCGGGTTCGAGCTCTCCTCTCTAAGCGCCTCCAGAACGAATGGTGGGGGTGGGAGGTCGGGGTCACCTATACTCAAAGATATTATGTCAACGCCCTGCTTCCGCTTCTCAATTATTATCTTCTCGAGCTCAGCGAAAAGGTATGGCGGAAGCCTCTTAACCCTATCAGCCAACTGGAACCTCAAATAAACCCCTCCAACTCAAATACACCCTCATAAACCTTTTCAGCTGGTCCAATCAGAAATATTTTATTGTTAGCCTCATCATATTTTATTTTTAGCTCTCCGCCCGGAAGGTGGACAACGCATTCGCTGTTTAATAGGCCGAGAATTCTCCCAGCCACGACGCTTGCGCAGGCCCCTGTGCCACATGCAAGAGTTTCTCCGACACCTCTCTCCCAAACCCTAACCTTAATTAGGTCAGGTCTCACAATCTGGACAAACTCCACATTCGTTCTCTTTGGAAAAAGGCTGTGTCTCTCTATCTTTGGGCCATAAAATTCAACTCGGAAACTTTCAACATTCTCAACGAAGATTATGCAGTGAGGGTTACCGACAGATAGGCATGTCGCTTTAAACTTCTCTCCATCGACATTAAGATCCTCATTTATGAATTTGTCCTCGCCCAAAACTGGTATCTTCTCCCTATCAAAAATCGGGGAGCCCATATCAACAGTTACAGATGATACTCTTCCGCCAGCAATATAGAGGCTAACGCTCTTAATGCCCGCTAAAGTCTCCACGCTTAATTCGCTTTTACCTATAATGCCGCTTTCATAACAGTATTTCGCTAGGCATCTTATACCGTTGCCGCACATCTCAGCCTCACTCCCATCGGCATTAAAAATCCTCATCTTAACGTCGGCAACACTAGAGTTATAGAGGAGGAGAAGACCGTCAGCGCCGATAGAGAACCTCCTCCTACAAAGTTTCTGGGCCAGAGAACTCAATATTCTATCATCTATTTTCTCATCTCTATTATCAATTAGAATATAATCGTTTCCCAATCCATGCATTTTCCAGAAGGGTATTCTCACCACATTGCCCACCGTATCAGCAGATAGCCCAGCACTAATATAAGCCTTAGTTTAAGGAAGGCTTAAATATGAATGGAATAACATGGTTATATAAGTGATGAGAAATGAAGGATGAGATTGAAAGGGCGATAGAGGAGATAAGACCAGTACTGAGGGCCGATGGCGGGGATATAGAGCTAGTTGACGTCACGGAGGACGGCGTGGTTAAGATAAGGCTTAAGGGAGCATGCGCTGGTTGTCCATTTTCGATGATTACCATACGATACAACGTTGAAAGATATCTGAGGTATAAAGTGCCACAAATAAAAGAGGTTATAGTTGTTTAGCAATAGCTAGGCCTATGAAGATTGCTGATATATTGGTACTCCCTCCCTTGGATCTTGAACAATCTTCGTAAACTCCTCCCATATTCTCCTGGTTATTTCACCCATTCCTCCAGTACCTATCTTCCGCTTATTGATCTCACTAATCGGCATGATCTCAGCGCCAGTTCCGGTTAAGAATGCTTCATCTGCACAAAATAGTTCTGTAATAGTAATATTTTTCTCGATAACCTCATACCCAAGTTTAGCAGCTATCTTCTTAACAACGCTTGCAGTTATTCCAGGTAAGGCTCCACTAGATCTTGGCGGAGTATAAATTTTTCCGTCCTTAACTATAAATATGTTCTCACCAGTAGCTTCACAAACAAATCCATTCTTATCTAAAATTATCGCCTCGTCAGCCCCAGCATTATTAGCTTCGATCTTAGCCAATATACTGTTTAGGTAGTTTAGGGATTTTATTTCGTGGGATGTCGCATCAACTGGATCCCTTCTAACCCAAGATATTATTGTGCTTATGCCTTCTTTACGCTTCTTTTCGTCGTAGAGTCTTAGCATAGGCACAGTTATTATTATGACTGATGGTTTAGAGCATTTTCTTGGATCTAGTCCAAGATCGCCAACGCCTCTAGTGACGACCAGTCTAATGTAGGCGTCACGTAGATTATTCCTTCTTAATGTTTCTAAAACTGCGTTTATCATCTCTTCTTTCGTCATGGGTATATTGAGCATTATCGCGTGGGCCGACTCATATAGCCTGTCTATATGCTCCTTAAGCTTAAAGACAACACCATTATATGCGCGTATACCTTCGAAGACACCGTCTCCGTATAGAAAACCATGATCAAAAACAGATATTTTTGCCTCATTCTTTGGATAATATTTACCATCAATGTATACTAAGAGATCATGATCCAACATTCGTGTCATCCCCTAACCTAATGACATAATTTAAAGCATAAAGAATTTTATGCATGTATCTTAAAATTAATTCTTTCATCTATGGAAGCGCGGCCTCTTTGATAGGGCTGCTGGCATGGTTAATGGCTTAAATGGTTTTCCAGAAGTCTCCTTCTTTATTTCATCTATGAGATCTTCTAGGCGCATCTTCCTTATCTTTTGTTCCCCCACTAAACGCCTATCCCTAACGGCCAGTAGACCAGTAGAAACTTCCTCCTTGCCTATAACAACTATATAGGGTATCCACTCCATCTCAGCCTCCCTAATCTTCCTCTGCATAGTTAACGGTCTATCGTCCCAGTCAACCCTAATATTGTGCCTCGCTATCTCCTCAGTTATCTTCTCGCACTCACTATAGAAATCTTCGTTTATTGGTATAATTCTGACTTGTGTCGGCGAGAGCCAGAGGGGTAGCATCGGCACACTTCCACTCTTATAAACTCTATAGGCTTTTTCGAGAAGAGCATATATGTCTCTCTCAATGGCGCCGCTTGGCGAGCAGTGTAGGATTAGCGGAGTCTTCCTCTCACCCTTTTCGTCCACATAATATATCCCATATCTCTCAGCGTTCTCTACATCTATTTGGTCTGTTGATAGGGCTGACGCCTTATCCAAATTATCAATAAAGTTGAACTCCCACTTTAGAACAAAGTAGAAGAAGCGCTCCTCCCACATCTCGACAAGGGCTGGCTTACCAAATATTTTTACAAGCGATACTATAAAGTCTCTGTTTGATTCGTAGAAGTTTTTTGTGAACCTTATAGCCATCTCATAATCATCGCGTGTCAACCCAATCCCTTCAAGAACCTCCATGCTCAGCTTAAGTCTCTTTATAACCTCCTCCTTAACCTGCTCCATATCAGCGCATAAGGCATGGCAATCCGGCATCGTGAAGGCTCTTAACCTCCTTAGCCCAGCGAGCTCACCGCTCTTCTCCCTCCTAAAGCTGTAGTGCGTCATCTCATAGATTCTTAGTGGCAGGTGCTTGTATGAGATCTGTGCGTCGCTGAGCATGAGGAATTGGCCGAAGCATGCGCTAAAGCGGAGGAATAGATCCTTATCCTCAGACTTAACTATGTATTGGCGGGCTGGAAACCTATGGAGGTAGCTTGCGAGGGCTGGGTGATTAATATCATACATGATTGGAGTCTCAACTTTAAGTGCGCCATAAGCTATAACTTTCTCCGTCACATACTCCTCTATAAGCGACTTTATAAGCTCCCCCTTCGGATACCACCTAAAATTACCTGGATCGCTTGCCTCCTCATAATCGGCTATCTCAAGCTTCCTCATTAATAATGTATGTGGAGGTTGCTGGTGAACAACCCTGGACTTCGCCATCTCATAGCTGGCAAGCTTCTTTAAATTTTCATATCCAACGAAGTCGAACTCTTCAACGGGAATCATCTCGCCATCCGGCTTAAGTATAAACCAGTAAGATTTAAGCTTCTCCTCAGCCTCTAGGGCTCTAGAGACTATCTCCTCCTTAGCAGTTTTTCCCTCAGCCAATATCGACTTAAACTGCTCTGCTAGGGGGTGCCCCTTCACCGAAATTGAGAATTCCTTGCACCATCCAAAGGGCGCCCTATAAACCTCTATGCCTAACTCCCGCGCATAGGACTCCATCTCCCTCAGGATCTTAATGGCTTCTGAGGGGCTTGCCAGATCCGCGCTTAAGTGGGCGTATGGATAAATTAATATGCGATTCGCTTTCACCTTATCCAGAAATTCTTTAATCTCGTTTATAGCCCTATAAGCGTTTTCAGGGGTATCTCCCTTCTCAATGCATGTGAAGAGGACTACTACCTCCTCCAGCCGGTATACTTTAGGCTCAGCTTCCTCGGCTATCGCTATCTCCTTCTCAACCGGGCGATACTCAATAAAGTTTGAGTGAAGCTGTAGTATCTTCAAGGATCATTCACGACCGTTGAGTAACTACTTAGGTGATTATGCATTCAAAGATAATAATTTTTTGAGGTGAAGCTAGGGGACAATCTTACGCCATTTCTCAATAATTTTATCCTTCTTAGACGCCCTCTTATATTCCTTGTAATGATCTTTGCATAAATATGCTCTTCTACCCTCATTAATTTTTAGACCAGTAGCTCTAGCCTTCTCAGCGCTCAGGGATTTAATAGCCTCTTTATCGCATCCTTCCACACTACATTTAGTGCCCTTTGAAACCTTACCCATAAACTTAACCCCTACTCCAGCCCACTTCATAGGTATATTTAAGTAGTGACTTCAGTAACCATTTTGTAAACGCGCTCAGCCCTCTCATAAATTCTCTTTCTCCCCTTAAAGCCTTTTGGCCCAACTTCCTCAACCGCGAAGGAGGCTGCTGATGAGCCAACGGATGCGCACCATAATATATCCGCCCCTCTAACATATTCGGCTAGGAAGCCGCCTATAAACGAGTCGCCTGCACCGGTAGGATCCACGATCTTCTTCGGTTGAGCTGCTGGAACATAAAAAACTCTATCACCAAGAGATATGTATGCTCCACCTCCACCAATAGTGGCTATCGCCACTTTAACGCCGAAGTCTATGGCTTTTCTGAGAGATTTAAAGATGTTGTCTAATCCAGTCAGAGTCTTTAATTCCTCCACCGAAGCCTTCAGGATCTCAACATGCTTAAGAAAAGATAGATCGCCTATTATCTGTAATAAGACTTTGCCATTATTATCAAATCGTCTTAGTAGGCCCTGGGGGTCAAGTGAGATTGTGGGGACTAAGTTAGCTACTTCCTCTATTAAAGTTGTGGATACTTCGTTAGCTATTGGTGATATATGGAGAGCCTTGGCTTTTAAGCCCTCTATGTCTTCGACGCATATTGGCGGCGCTCTATTCTTAAGGAATATGTCTCTACTGCTATCCGCATAGTATATTATTAGAAAACTTGTTGTCTTCGAAGTCTCATCTATTCTGAGCCGACTTAAGTCTATACCTTGCCTCCTAAGCCATCTTAAATATTTTTCTGGGAAATCTCCGCCAACATTAGATACGACCGACACTTCTGCACCAATCTTTTTAGCGGAGAGAGATGTATATGTTGGAGGCCCGCCAAGCCTCATCTTAGGCTTTGCCTCGCCTGGAAGAAGAATAAAGTCTATTGAAAAGTGGCCCACAGTAACCAAGTCGAACATTTTTATCTCCCCAAACTCGGTTTAAACCGTAAAGTAGGCTAATACCGCTGACACAATTAGTGATGGGAGAAGATTTGTCACTCTCATCTTCCTTATTTCCAATATATTTATTCCCAGCCCGATTAATATTATGCCACCAGCCGCGCTAACCTCATTTATTACAACCCCTCTGAAGAAATCTTTTAATAGAGAAGCGAGTATTGTTATCCCGCCCTGATACAGCAAGAGTGGTATAGCGGAGAAGAGGACGCCCACGCCCAGCGCTGAGGAAAGCGATATTGATGCAAAGCCATCGAGGACCGATTTAGCATATAAAATGCTTGGATTCCCATTTAATCCATCCTCAATTGAGCCAATGATCGTCATGGAGCCCATGCAGAAAATTAGGAAAGCCGTTATGAAGCCCTCAACAAACTTATCCTCCTTAGAACTGAATTTTGATTTAATAAGGTTTCCGAAGCTCTCAATATGTCCCTCAATATTAAGAAACTCTCCTATAACAGCGCCGATGATCACGCTGAAAAATAGTATAATTAGATTGCCAGTCTTCATAGTCATCTGAAAACCAATGAAGAGGGTCACGAGACCTATCCCCTGAAAAACAATCTTTTTAATTCTTTCGGGAAAACTGCGACGTAAAGCCAATCCTATTAAACTACCAATAATAACTGCAATAGCATTTACAAGTGTTCCCTGCATAAAATAAGAATAAATGAAAAAGAATTAAAAGTTTTAGTCTATCATTTACCGAGACAAGATAGAAGATCTTGATTAACGAGACTATTCCCGCAGTAACTATCACTCCTATTAAACGTAATACTCCAGATGAAATAGTTGGTGAACTATAGGATGCTAAACCACTCATATGGGTCATGGGCAGGGACTCCGAGCTCTTCCCTGAAGAGGAAACCGATGATACATAACTGCATTGAAGCTTATTCGAATTGTGAGGAGAGTGACCTATCTTAACCTCCTCAGCTAGTCCAGTGGGAGCTTCTCTTGGAGCACCCATGAAACTGATACCATAGCATAACCTAGACCAGCAGGGAATAACACTATATTAACAAAGCTGCAAGCAGCCCCTTCCCCATAAATTGCATCCTGCACAAAAATAAGTGTAGGATTTTCCAAGAATATTTAAATTTTCATTAAAGCATAGGAAAATGCAATATTTCCTGAAGAATTTGGGATTAAGGAAAAGCGTAAGATATAAGTGTATATTTGCATCTTTTATCCTCTAGATAACTTGGTATATGATGGAGAGGAAGGGAGTTAATCTATGCCACATAAGCGTAAGAATAGGGGTCGCTCAAAGGGTCAGAAAGGTAGAGGCGATCTTGTTCAGTGTAGTGGTTGTGGAGAGCTTGTTCCGCGTGATAAAGCAAAGAAAGTTACACGTCGAATCTCAGTTGTAGATCCGGCCCTGGCAAAGGAGCTTAGGCAGAAGGGCGCTTATATATCAAGTAGAATTGAGACATTCTATTACTGTATCTCTTGTGCTATTTTTAGAGGCTTAGTTAAAATTAGGGCTAGAGAAGAAAGAAAGATTAAAACTCCATTAAGATAAATGGATATACCGTCTGTTCACTATATCTTTTCTCTTTACCTAGGATGATGCTCTCCTGTAAAAATAGATGATTCTTTGGAGGACTGTAAAATTTGATGCTATGGCTAAAACAAGTATGCCGATGCGCAATGCGGATAAGGATGGGCAAATAACTTCTATTAAAGATGAGATTAATATGATTATAATTCTCTCAGCCCTCTCAACCAAACCGACGGACTCCATTAATACGCCGGAGGACTCTGCTCTAGCCCTGGCATAGCTCGTTAGTAATGAACCTATTAATGCTAATGCCCCCCAGAGTAGATCACATAGCCTGCCGAGGATCAGGCCGAGCAAGACCGCGGAATCCACATATCTATCGACTATAGAGTCGAGGAAGCCTCCAAAAGCTGTTACCCCGCCACAGGTTCTGGCCATGACACCATCCAAAGCGTCACAAATGCCTGAAAGAAGGAGGAAAAGGAGTGCTAGGATCAAGTAAACTCTATATATATTTAAGTCTGTAGATAGCACGCCAGCCGCCCAATAGATTATCCCAGAAGAGAACCCCATAATTAATCCTATGAGGCTTATTATATTTGGTTTGAGGCCGGTTCTATAGATTATTTGGGACCAGCTGGCTAATAATTCCTGTAATTTTAGCTTAAGTTTGGTTAACATTCTTCAGCACTCAAGGATATAATAGTTTGGCCACATTTTTATTTCTCTCGACCCCAAAGTATCTGGCGACATTCTCGCATTTGGCTCTCAGAAGAAGGAGATGAGGCACCTTTATCTTCATCTCCGTTATTGTCTCAGCGTTAGCCATACCCTTAGCAATAACAAAGTCAGCTGTCTCATAAATTTTAAGGAAATCTCTACTGCACTCTGATAGTATGAGCCCCATTGTATCGCTCCCAGTAGTGATCACTTCATCCGCCACCTTATCTATCCCAACGAATAAGGCATCCTCAAAAGTAGCATCGTTACAGACCGGCTTCTCTTTAACCGCGACTATAACTTTGCATCCAAGATCCTTTAGCTCCCTAATAAACAGTTTATCAAAGGCTATTTCACCAGAATTATCAGCCAAATAAACTATTAGTTTATCTCTTTTAAGGAGACTGAAAGCCACATAAATATCATCTATTGCTAAGTCCATTTCAGCATTAATGAGCAGCCCATATAACTCGTTAAAGTCAAAGGTGTGGTCAGGGATGTCGAATTCTATAACGTTGCCAACAACAGCGTATAGACAAGCCCTCCTAAATCTCATATAGCCAGATTCCCTAGAGATAAGCTGTTCAGCGAGCGGAAGGATCTTCATAGTCTCAATATTACTCAATACTTTTCTTTTTGCCATGGGGTCACTATTACCAGTCACATCTTTAATTATCCTCTCGCGCAGGGTTCCGAGGACTGCTGGCACAGCGTTTGGATGGAAATTTTCGGCAAGCATCCTGAGAAGGTGAATTGTCGCCCTGAACCTCAGCTCTAAGTTATCTGTTGCCTCAAGTATCTCTAAATAACCCCTCTGGAAGAGACAGAGAGCACACTCAGGACTAACCTTCAATACTGATGCCTCCAATACTAGATGTAACTCCTCTAATGGGACGCGGCATAACTAGATCTTTAGCCCTTGCTCGAGAGTATCGCCTCGGCGAGCTCAAGCATAACTTTATAGGGATCTTTGGCCTTTACTAAGCTACTTGAGATTAAAACCCCCTCAACCCCAAGCCTTATAGCCGCTTCGACATCGCTGCCGCTGGTTATTCCAGCCCCACATAAGACGGAGACTTCTGGATTAACCCTCTTAACAGCCTTAATAGCGCTTGTGATAATCTCAGGCTTAGCTTTTGAGACCGCTACGCCAGTGCCTATGAGCTCCGGCGGCTCAATAGCAATCATGTCTGGCTTAAGGGTTGCTAGTATAGTGCTTGCTGCCACACTTTCAGAGCATACGACTGATATTAATCCTACCTCACGGGCCCTCGCAACTGCAGCGCTTATATCGCTTAGAGCAAGTTTTCTTTCGGAATGATTAATAAGTGAGCCGACAGCACCAGCCTGCTTAACAGCCTCGGGCAGCACGTAACCAGTATAGCTTCCATGTGTTATTGGATCTATGTGCTGCGCAAAAACTGGCACATTAAATCTCCTCGCTATCACGGGTATATCAACAAACTGCGGGGCGACACAAACACAAACATTTGTTTCAGAACTAACCTTCTCGGCTAACTCAGATAATTTAACGGCCCTCTCCCCAATAGCCTCTGCATAAGCCTTAAAATTTATAAGTATCATCGGGAGTTTAACCTTAGACATCGGAGTTATCTCCCTATTTTTAGCTCAACATCTGTTTACGATACAACGCTCCTATATATTGTTTCGGGTTAATGCTCATTTATCCTTAACTGTTTCTTTCCTAAAAAAGGCTAAATCTATCCATAAAATGGCATTTTATCACGTGGTATATCCCGCAGAGATTGCTCAGACATTTTTCTAGCATCCTCAAGAAGGCTATCAAATGTTTCATCAAGCTCAGATACGTATGTTTCGAGAGCTTCAATATATAATTGAAGAGCCCTAATTAGATCGCTTGCACTATTACTATAGTCTAAAACAACGCTTATGAAGTCCAAGTCCTCTTTACTTTTATCTGTCCTGTCAAAATCTTTTTTGACGTCCTCCAACATTTTAAGAAAGCATTTTTCCTCAGCCTTAAATAGATTCGATTTAAGGTTTACGTAAGCCCTAAGGCTTTCCAGAGTCTTTTTCACAGTTTTTCTCCCTATAGGCTCAGACAAGCCGACACCTTCCACGAAATTCTCTTTAAACTTTTAGGGGGATAAAAAGAATTATAACATTTGTTAATAGTCCTATGTATCCCTAAAAATTCTTAAGGTAATTACGTTGGGCAAAAGCTTTTTGAAGTTCCATAATAATTTTTTCAGCTTAGTATCACATCTTTTTAAATGATGATGGGTTATGGAAGTAGGTTATGATGCGCCGTGATGAAATGAGACGGCCAAAAAGAGTCTACCCAGAAACACCGCTAGTCGGCGTCGGTGCAGTTGTATGTGCGGACGGAAAAATCCTGCTAATACGTAGGGCAAATGAGCCTGGGAAAGGTTTATGGTCGATCCCTGGCGGGCTTGTTGAAGTTGGCGAAAGAATCGTGGATGCTGTTAAGCGTGAGGTTGAGGAGGAAACGGGGATAAAGGTCGAGGTTGGGCGGCTCATCGACGTAGTGGAGAATATTATCTTTGATGGAGATGGACGAGTAAAATTTCATTATATACTTATAGATTTTGAGGCTAAACCAGTATCAGAAAAATTGGAGATCAAGCCCTCACCAGAGGTTCTTGAGGCCCGCTGGTTCACCCCTGAGGAGATAAAAAACTTGCCTATGACGCAGACAGCCAAAATATTATTTAAGAAAATGGGTATAGAAGTTTATTGAAATATTAACTTTTGCTTCCCTTTTCTCACATAAAGCGTTCGAGTCTTGTTAGCCCAACAATTTCGTCGAACTCTAAATTTAATGCATCTAGTATTTGATCAAATGTCGATCTAAGATAACTTATGTATTTATCAACATCTATTTCTTTAGAGGATGCTAGCTGAACTGGTTTGACAAATGGTTCCCTAATAGTCTTTACAAACCTTATTGTGTCGCCAGCCTTTAGCTCGATGCCCCTTACCTGTAACATGAGTGCGGCTTTAACATGTTGTGGTGTCGTTTTAGTGTAGGCTTCCGGTGGCTTACCAAGAACAACCTCGAAGGCAAGATCGTTTATGTCGCCCCATTCCCTATTCTTTAGCTTCGTATAACATTCGCGTATGATGCCCTCAATATCCTTCTTTGCTATCTCAAATTCTCCGGGCGTCTTAACACGGCTCAGTATATCTTCAATTATATCGAAGTATCTCTTTATAAAGAGTGGCATATGTCTCTTTTTACCAGTAAGACCTTTAACGTCCACGCTCCCATCATCTAAAACGCCGAGATAATTCTTTTTTCTATAGCTGAAGACGGCATAGCGGTAATATTTGTCTATGTCGAGTTCCATGCCCAAAACCTTTTCAGCCCACTCCGATAACTCTTTAATCTTTTCCGGAGATGGGTTTTTTAGAAATAGGCTATCTGTATCACCATAAATCACGTCAATGCCTAGCTCACGCGCCTTTCTTATTGTAAGCGTTATAATGTTTCTTCCTATAGCCGCGGTAGCCTCAGCGGCTGGGGGGCAATAGAGATCAAAAATCTCCGCACCGAATACTCCATAGGAAGCATTTAATATAACTTTAAGCGCGCTCTGTATCACGTTATACCATTCCCTCTGATCCGCCTGAAGAGACTTATCCTTAGATTTAGGCTTATACCACTTAACCCTTAAATCTCTAAGGGAACCTATTAATGCGCTCTCAAGGGCTCTGTGCTTCTTGCAAACCCAGTGGGTCGTTTCTGGAACAAGGTTATCTTTGCATTCCTCATGGACGCATCGAACTGTTTGATAACCTAAGTTATAAACCTTGATTATTGATGGATATAGGCTCTGAAAGTCCATTACGGCTATATTAAAATGCACGCCCGGCACTGGCTTAACAACAATTGCACCCATATACTTTTTGCCCTTAATTATAGCCTTTGTTACAGTTGTTCCCCTCGCCGCAATAATATCCTCGCTATTCGGGATTAGCATATTCCTCCTTCGATGCTCATAGTACATGAAGCTGCGGATCCACTTGGAGACGCCTTGTCTACTCACATCCTCCATTGGCATCCTGCTTATCCTTGCTAAAATAAGTAGGAGCTTCATTACGAGGTCATTATTATAGGATGTTAGTTCCATGGTTATCTTGGCGTCATTTAGGCAGTAGCGGGCCAGATCGCCATAAGAGAGTTCCGAGAATGGTTTTGTAAGAGTAATTTTTGATTTTCCAAGGAGCGCCCTTGCAACCTCATCTAAAGTTACGTTACGGTATTTCTGCCCAAAAGCATATATCTGGATCGACTTATTCAGGAAGAACCTGTAGAGATCTATATGCACACTATACCTTAACAAGCAAATTTTTTGCCCCTTCTCTATCGGAATATCACTCTTTGAAAAACCTAAGTTCTTAGCCCTGTGATACAGATAATTTAAGTCAAAGTCATCTCCATTGAAGGTTATAACAAATGGATACTCGTCTAACGCATTAAAGATTGATTTAATCAGATCTTTTTCAGAGTCATAGAATTCAATTGTTACATCTGGGGGTAGGTTTAGGTCACCTTCTTCAACACCCTCACGCTTAAGTAATAGGACACGCTTCCTCCCATCAGAGTCGACTAACGAAGCACATATAACTGGTTGAGAGGCCTCCTCGGGATCCGGAACACGTGTTGCAACTGGCGAGTAAACCTCTATGTCAAGGGCTGCACGCCGCATCTTTGGAGCCGGATACTCTAGCAGTCTAACCCATGTTTCCAAGTAGGGCAGGAGATCACTAGGTGTATCCTCAGAGAGATGTTTAACGATCTTATCAACGTTCCTTTCAGTCTCTTCATGGAAATATGGTGTTAGCTCGCCCCCTTTAATCGTATACAGCATGCCAGGTTGCAGTCCTCTATCATAGATGTAGCATTGATAATATTTGATGGATGCTTCCCAAACTTTAACTTCCTCGTTTTTCCCAAACGTTGCTGAGAACACTTCTGGAATAACATCTCTTAGGGAGCCCTTTGGCTTCCCACCTATCGCCAGAGGATCCTTTGCAACGACCTTCGTTACTCTTATTACTCGATCAAATAGTGCATCATATTTCTCGACAACCTCAAAATGGTCAAGACCGGGGTATTGGGCTATCCTGTCAACTTTCTTCAACTCCTCAACTGGAATATTTGTGAGGAGGTATGGTTTGTGGCCAGTATTATCGTGCCATAAGTAAATGCGCTGGGAAGTCGGCTCAAATAACTTTACATAAGCAACACCCCTAGAACCATCATAGCCAACGGATACAAGATAAGATGGTGGGAGATTATCCGGTGCAATATTTGCCGCTTCGCTAATCCCAGTCACATAGGCTTCATCCTCATCCTCAAGCTCCAAAGCAGCATTCTCACTAATTTTATTCTCATAACCACCGCGTTCGACTGATTGCTTACAGAACTCTTCCAGAGTTTTCTGTCGCATCTTTAACCTACAAAAATTATTTATGTAGGACAGCCATTTAAAACTTCTGAAAGAAGTTATCAAAGATTGTTCACTTAAAGGTTTGAAGAATCATGAAGAATAGCGATATCTTAAATAAAATAGTATTGGGCTGTTTTATACAGAGTAGCCATGCTGCTCAAATAACTTCGTGGCTGAGGGAGATGGCGATAAAACATGGTTATTTTGGAGCGTTTTTCCTAAGTTTTCTTGGAACGTTTCCCATAATTCTACCAATTCCATACACTCTGACAATATTTGCGTTAGGTGGGCTGCTTGATCCAAACCTACTGGCCCTCTCGGCGGGGCTTGGATCAGCCCTCGGTGAGTTCGTTGGATATTTAATTGGGTATTATGGAGGCGCCTTCATAAGTGAGAAGAGAAGAAAGAGAATCGATCCCATAATAAAGATCTTTAACAAGTATGGGGCTATCGCAGTCTTCATATTTGCTTTAACGCCCCTACCAGATGACTTGCTCTTAATACCGCTTGGCATCATGCGCTTATCAATCGCCAAGGTTTTCCTGCCATGCTTACTTGGAAAAATTGCTATGTGCTTCATACTGGCTTATGGCGGAAGATTCTCAATAAGGCTTATAGGAGAACTGGCTGGGAACGAAGCTGGAGAACTTCTTACAACAGTTATAGCGAGCATACTCTTAATAATCTTCATCATTATAATGTTTAAGGTTGATTGGGAGGATCTTCTGCTGGAGGGGGGTTATAAAAGAATAAAATTGCCATTTTTTGGGCTGAGGAAAAGGTAATAAATAAATATCATGGCATTTTTATTGTGCGCCAAGATGTTGATAAAACAGGTATACTTTTGTTTGGGCGAGTATTCCACAGGTCTTGATTAATTTTGCAAGTCCCTTGGCATCAGCCTCCTTAAGTCTCTCCACATATATCTGCTTCTCTATATATGGACTGTGTATACCAAGGGCTTTTGCGAGTCGTGGGTGCCTATAAGCTGAGAACACTTCCTTTATATACTCCATCCCCCTCATGTTTAGGACGCCTAATTTTTCCAGCACATATTTTTCATAGGCCAGAAGAAGCGTGTTAAAGCCGAGTTTCCGCAGCTCCTCTATAATTTTGATTATTTCTCCTGGCGGTTTCGTTTCAGCTATTTTTCTCATTCCCGCCTTTTCCGCGAAGGGGTTGTATTTCGCCATCACGGCAATCATTTCAACGTATGGTGTTCCGCAGAGTTGGAGTGTCTCTTTAACTATTTTCTGCCCAAGCCCTGTGCTCCTGTATTTTGGGTGTATGACAACGCGGCTTATTATGTTCAGCTTCTCATTTAGCTCTTTTATGCTCATTCTCGGCAGGACGAGCCTATCAATCTCTCTCTAATGAGGTTTCTTGGGAGGCTTATCGAGACGTAGCCTTTCTCTTTCTTCTTCATATATTCCTCATTAATTCTTCATAAACAAAAATGTATAAAAGCTTTTTGGCGCATATAAGACTAATAAATACCGAAAATAATATCACTCTAAATAGAGTGCTAGATATCTTTTATATAGCTTTGGCTTAATGCTACAAAGCATCCTTATTTCACATTTTTCTTATCCTGAAGATAGACTTACCCAGGAATCAATAAGGGTGGTAGGCTCGGGTGATTAGATAATCCTCATACCTTCAGTGGAGGACCACTTCCTCATCGCCCACCATGAAAAATATAGGAAGATTTCAGGATATTTATTTTTTATCGGGTTTCTGGCGAAAAACGTTAAATGTTTATCAGTCTCTTTGTTATAGATATTTTTGGCGATGAAGGCGTTTATTACTCCCGGCGCTGACCTTTAAGAATGGGATGAAGAGCCCACGAACCCGAAGAGCCAGAAACAAAACTTCTTCATTATTTAAAGTTTATCTGGCTCGGCGCTGCGTGAGCTCCTCATTCTATGGTCGGTTGAGAGGAGGCATCCTCATCGCCATAGGATAGCCACTACTATTATATTTCGGCCCAGATAATTAAATTTTAGTTACCACCTAATTCATAAGTGATTGTCGTGGAGTGATTTATTCCTATTGCTGGGAGAGATAAATTATACCTGGAACCCCATTGTGGGATGCCTACATAACTGCTCATACTGCTGGTCTAGGAGGTACGCGGCCAGATTAGCCTCTAGGGGCATAGAGCCCTATAAGTCGCGTGGCTTCAGCCCGACACTCGTTCCCGAGAGGCTTAGGCAGAGGCTCCCAGAGGGAAAGTTCATCTTTGTTTCAGATATGGGTGATATGTGGGGGGCATGGATTCCGACTGAGTGGATTGAGAGTGTATTGAGGATTGTTAGGTCTAAGCCGAGGTCTCGCTTCCTATTTCTGACAAAGAACCCCGCAAGATACCTTGAGTTTATCGATAAGTTCAGCGATAATGTTGTTCTCGGGGCTACGATTGAGACTAATAGAGATTATGGGTTGAGTAGGGCTCCTAGGCCTAGGGAGCGCTATGAGGCTATGGTTAAGCTGAGTTGGAGGTGGAAGGCGGTTGTAATAGAACCAATATTAGACTTTGATGAAGAATTCATAGACTGGATTTATGATATAAAGCCATGCATGGTCTACGTCGGATACGATAATTATGGGAATAGGCTGCCTGAGCCCAAGCTCTCCAAGACAAAGATACTGTTAGATGCCCTCGCAAATATAACAGACCTGAGACCAAAGACTATAAGGAAGGCGTGGCATGAAAGCTAGCCAATGGGCTAGATGGACTGGCTATAAATCTTATAACTGTGGTAAAGAGTAATAATTTATTGGGGATGATGAGGATTAAAAGCGCGGACAAAAATGGATGACAGGCTGGCTGATCTCTGACTCTCAAAAACAGTTTAAGAGTATTAGAGAGCAAGATCAAAAAATAAGAAAAATATTTTTGGCTATGGTATTGTGAACTCGGCTGAAGCCGTTACTGGCGTGCGGCTCTTCTCAAGCCAGCCTGTTACAACAACCCTGTATGCCCCGGGAGATGGTTGCTTGAGCGTGACCGTGATGGTTCTGCTCTCGCCTGGATTAAGCGTTACCAGAATCTGGGCCGATATGGGCGTGTATCTTGGGATTGGGAGCCAGACTTTAGCGGTCTTCTTCTCGATCATCATTCCATAGGCGGTGTTTGGGAATACAATGGGTTCGTTGCCAACGTTCTCAATAGTTACGCTCAACTTATAGTCTTTTCCATTCTTCTCCACATTGGCGCTAACCTTTAATACATCGCTTGGGGCTACTGGCATTATGGGTGGTGTCGGCACTATAATTGGGCCTAGCGGAGTTAAGAGCATCTCTCTTATATATATCGTGTCTCCCTCAACTATAACCCTGCCAACAACAGTCACTCTCGCCCCCTCTAGGATGATTGGCCTACGTGCAATGCCCATCCGCCCATCTCTGACAATATAGATCCAGCCAGACTCATCAGCGAGTATCCACCAGCTGTCCTCAGGCGGCTTTCCTGATGGTCCTGGAAGACTCTTGGGGGCGCTCTGACCACAGCAGTTCCCAGTAACTATAACTAGTTCTCCCTTGAAGGCGGAGGCATTTGCAAGTATATCCCCAATCTTCGCTCTCTTCATCTTCTCAGAAACTATTCTCCTAGCCTCCCTGAGTAGGTCGCATATGTCTCTGAGATCCTCAGTAATATTCTTGATCACATCCTTGATTTTCTTCGGCTCCATCTTCTTTATAATGTCAGATAGGTTCTCAGAGATCTCATCAAGGTTTTCGAGGCCGAGCTGCCCGAGGATCTCGGTTGCGTTTAGCCCCTCCTCCCTAACTCTCTTAGCGATCTCGCTTCTGATCCTCCCAAAGTTTAAGACGAACTTCTCAGCCCTAGTCTGAGTCATGTTCTCTGCTCTACGCCTCAGCTGAACAAAGGCTTCTGAGATAAGCTTATTCGCTTCTGCGAGCTTATGCGCCGCCTCCGAAACATTCCCCTGCCTCAAAAGCGGCTCTATCTCATTCAGCAGTCTCTCCGCATCACTAAGCATGTCATCTGTAGCATTCAGCATTAGCCTAATACGCTTAATTCTCTCAAGCGACCTGTTAACGGCGACTAGGAGGCCCTGAGCCTTTAGTTCAGGCGCCTCTTCAATGGGGGTTACGCCAGCCTTACATAGAATTCTATGGATTTCAGTATATGCGCTCCTAAAGAGTCTCATAGCTTCGATGGCTGCTTGGATGGCTGAATCATAGTTCTTAGAGCTAAAGCTTTCCTCAGCATTTTTTAGTAGGCTTGAGCCCTTATCTATGAGGCTCTTAGCCCTGAGATAGGATTCGTAGAGACCAGTTTCATTAATAGCCCCTATAATCGTCTCGTTCCCCTCAACCATCTCCACGAGGCTTATAACCCTCTCCTCGGCTCTCCTAGCAACATCTATTAAAGCCCTTGCCTTATTCTCTAGGTCGTCTACGGCGGCATTAGGTAGCCCTATAGCGGCAGCCTGAACTGCGGCTGAAGCAAAGATGATCGCTAATACTATTGCGGTTAGGCTTAGAGCCCTCAACCTCACTCCGCATCACCAAAAAATAATCTTCAAGAAGTCTAAGATAAGGAACGCTTTGAAACGCCGCGTTTCACGGTGTTAGTTGGTTTTAGCATATTCTCGGGATCGGGTCCCCTATGGGTCTCGGTATAATCCTTTTTCCGCCAATAATCGTTTCCATGGCGACGCCACTAAGCTTGTCTGTCACAACACCTATTATTTCCGCATCTCTTCCCTCATTAGTGCTCCTAAGAAATTCGAGGGCCTCCTCAGCCTTCTCTTTCACAACGCCTATGACAACTTTGCCTTCATTACCTATCTCGAGTGGGTCGAGCCCAAGCATCTCGCATGCAGCCCTAACAGGCTCCTTTATCGGTATCTTATCCTCATAAATGATTATGCCGACGTTAGACTTCTCAGAGAACTCGTTTAGGGCGTCTGCCAATCCGCCCCTCGTAGGATCCTTCATTGAGACCACGCCTCCAACCTCACCTAACATGCGCTGTATTATTTTATTCAATGGCTTAACATCTGACTTAATATCCCCGCCGAAATCCAGGCCCTCCTGGGCTGATAGAACTGCTATGCCATGATCGCCTATTGTTCCGGATATGATTATTTTATCTCCAGGCCTAAGGTTTGAATCCAGTATCCACCTCTCCCTGAAATCAGGTCTATATCGCCTAACGACGCTAATGTTCTTTTCAAGGCTCTCTGTCCTAACGCCTATCCCAGAAGTATTTACTAGGCAGCCCCCCAACCCGCTCTTCTCGACAACCTTAGTGTCCCCAGTGACTATCGCCACACCTGCCTCGAGACAAGTCTCACGGATGCTCGCTAATATACGCTGCAGGTCCCTTAATGGCAGCCCCTCTTCAAGGATGAGCCCGCATGCAAGCGCTGTTGGCTGCGCGCCCATAACGGAAATATCATTAACCGTCCCAGAGACAGCTAGGCGCCCAATGTCGCCGCCTGGAAAGAATATTGGCTTAACCACGTGGGAGTCGCTCTTAAACACTATGTCTCCAACAGCTGCTGCATCGTCAAGAGCCTTTAATGGGATGCCTAAACCCTGTATCTCAAGGTCTCCGAAGAACTTTAGAATATATTTTTTAATAAAGTCATGCATAACTGAGCCGCCTGCGCCGTAAAGCATGGTTATATATTCTTCGCTGGGAGTCAACTCCACCATCCCCGGGTCCTCGTGCGAGATGCATAAATATTTAATTTCCGCGTTATTCTAAAGTTTTCTTATGCATGAGTGGGCTTTGGCAGAGGCGATTATCTCCGCTGTCTCGGAGGTTGCTGATAAGGAGAATTTTAAAGAAGTTAAGAGTGTGCTAGTTCTAGTTGGGGAGCTTCAGCAGGTTGATAGGGAGGTGCTTAAGTTCGCCATAACGCAGCTGAGACCCGATAAGCTCGCTAAAACAAGGTTTATTATAAGGGTTGTTAGGGCGAGCTTCACCTGTAAGGCGTGTGGGCATAAGTGGCCTTTCAGGGAAAGTGTGCTGCAGGATTGGGTGAAGGAGGCGATACATTTTGTTCCAGAGGTTGCCCACGCTTATATTAGGTGCCCTGTGTGCGGAAGCCCGGACTTCGAGATCTCGGGTGGGAGGGGGGTTTGGATAGCTGGCATAAGGGGAGAAAGGTGAAATGTTCGACCCTAGGATAAGCATTATAGATGATAGGCTGAGCACGATAGATAGGGTGATAGCCGTTGTGAGTGGTAAGGGTGGTGTTGGAAAGAGTGTTATAGCCTCAACCCTAGCCCTACTATTAGCCAAGGAAGGATTTAAGGTGGGGCTGCTGGACGTGGATTTCACAAGCCCAACGACTCATGTGGTTCTAAATGCCAGCGGACTACAGCCGATTGAGGATAAGGGGATTGTGCCCCCCGAGATACATGGCATAAAATATATGTCCCTAGTATTCTATCTTGGAAATACAATATCGCCTTTAAGGGGCACAGAGCTAACAAATATTCTCCTAGAGATCTTAGCATACACCTGCTGGGGTAGACTCGATATCTTGATAATAGATATGCCGCCGGGAATAAGCGACCTAATGCTAGATATGTTAAAGTATGTTAAGAGGGCAGGTTACCTAATAGTGACAACGCCCTCCAAGATGTCTTTTGAGACCGTGAGGAAGCTGATAATGCTTCTTAAAGGCTTGGGGGCGCAGATTATAGGCGTTGTCGAGAATATGTTGATGAGCGGCTCTACAGAGTATATTAGGCGGGAGGTAGAGGCTCTGAGAGAAAGGTATCTTGGGGGAATACATTATGATACAAGCCTAGAGGAGAGCCTTGGGAATGTGGAGGAACTACTAAAGACAGGGTTTGCCTTAGAGCTCAAAAGCATCCTCCAGAACATAATAATGTAAAATTGTTTTTGAGGGTGAGGTGTGCCCCGGAGAAAGATTATTCAGGTCGGAAACATCTGCGCTCTCTGTAATGAAACTTATCTGAGAAGTGTGCTCTATACATGTAGCCGCTGTGGGCTAATGTATTGCGGGAACTGTATTCTATTTGAGGATGGCGCAATAATATGTCTGAGGTGCGCTGTAAGAAGGGTGATGCCAAAGGCCCGCGGGAGCAAGTATATGAGACTCAGCGATTTCCTCGCCAGGAGGGCAAGGACCCTAAACGAGGTTACATTATCCTTCCAGAAAATAGAGGAGGTGATTGGGGATAGGTTGCCTGAGTCCGCATACACTCGGAGGGCGTGGTGGAGTAATGTTAGGGGGCGTATGCCCTCAGAAGCTTGGCTAACAGTCGGCTGGGCTGTGAAAGAAGTTAACCTTGAGGATAGGATTGTAAAATTTGTTAGGGAGGGAGCGCAGGAGACAAGGGAGGATGCTGTGGAGGCTCGGGGAGATAAATCGTCCTTTAAGGCTTTAGCCTTAAAAGCTAGGGCTAGGATCAAGAGGTCTAAGGGTTTATCGAAGACGAAGATAGCTATTCTCCAAGCCCGACTAAAGAACATTGAGAGGCAGAGAAAAGCCAGAAAATATTGGGGAGGAAGCCTTTAAAAGGCTCGGTTAAAATAAAATTTTTGTCAAGAATTATTTATTGTTTGTGGATTGTGGGGTGGTTGGGTGGTTAAGGTTAAGGTTAGGTATTTTGGTAGGATACGTGAGCTCACTGGCCTCAGGGAGGAGGAGTATGAGGTTGAGAACGCTACTAGCTTAGCCGAGCTCCTCCTCAAGCATATACCAGAGAGGCACAACGATATCTCCAGGGAGTGGAGAGAAACTGTTTTTACAACTGTTAGGGGTGAGGTTTCCATGGATAGGAATGGAAACCCTGTTCTTAGAGACAACTATGTAATACTTGTTAATGGAAGAGTACGTGAAGTCAGCTATAGGCTGATGGATGGAGATGAGGTTGCCGTTCTGCCGCCAGTTGGGGGTGGATGATATGAAGATTAAGGTTGCGGAGAAGCTCGATAACATAAATGATCTTCTAGGCGAGATTAAGAGATCTTCCAGCGAGATAGGTGCTGTAACAATCTTTGTCGGCTCAGCTAGGAGCATTGGTGAGGATGGAAGCAGGGTTTTAAGGTTGGAGTATGAGGCCTATGAGGAGGCTGCTGTAAAGGCTCTTGAAAAAATAATATGTGATTTGAGGGAAAAGTATGGGATAATTGATGTCATTATAGAGCATAGGGTTGGTTGGGTGGGTGTTGGGGAAGATATAGTATACGCCTTGGTTGCATCAAAGCATAGGGAGGAGGGTTTTAAGTCCACGATAGAATTGGTGGAGAGGCTGAAGAGAGAGGTTCCAATATGGAAGAAAGAGGTGACGGAGAAGGGATCACGCTGGATAGAGGGTACCTAGCCGCATCATATTATATGATAGGGGTTTGCCCGATTATAATTGGTTATCTCTTCGCCTTCGCCCTCTCCTCGGCTCCATAATACATAGTCCACTTTAGCTTGCGTGGGTCTCGGCCGAGCTTCAGGTGATTCTTCCTACACTTGCTTGAGCAGAACCAGAATATTGATCCGTCATTGCTGACATACATTATTCCCGTCCCAGAACTAAAATCCTTGCCACAGAAGATACATTTTCTTGGCTTCGGCATCTATTCTCCAACCCTGGAAACATTATATGGTTAGTGGGCTGCCTTCATATTACTTTATCTTCCTGGCTTCCCTCTCCGTCTCCCTGAGCATTAGTATGTCGCCGAGCCTAACAGGTCCCTTAACATTCCTAGTTATTATCCGACCCTTATCTGGACCCTCAAGTATCCTAACCCTAACCTGCTCTATCTCCCCAGTTACACCCGTCCGCCCTATTATCTGGATTACCTCGGCTGGCGTTGGAGGAGCCTCGGTCTCCTTCTCATCCTCCCTGATCTCCCGCGCCGCCCTCTTACTCAAGGGATTTAGCCACCCCTAATCTTCTGAACTTTACTTATAATCTCCTTAACTAGGTCTGCTGCCTCGCCCGGATCAATTATGCAGGCGGATGCTGCTGAAACCTCTATTCCAGCGGCCGAGCCCAGTTTAGCCTTGCTTGGAACATATACAAATGGTATTTTCCGTTCATCACATAATAGTGGTAGGTGGGCTACAACCTCCGGTGGATCAACGTCCTCAGCTATCACTACTAGCTTGGCAAGCCCCCTCTCAACAGCCTTTGTGGTCTCATTTGTCCCCCTCTTAACCTTCCCAGTCCTACTCGCCATCTGCACAGCCTCATATACCGCGTTAGCCAGCTCGGAGGGAACCTCAAACTTAACATAGAAGGGTTTTGGCATACTAATCCACCTCATTAAAGGGATCTCGGTTTCATCATTATAACCCTAAAATGAGCAGTTTCTCCCTATATACCTTACGCTTCCATTATAAAGGGGTGGAGAATAAAAGACATTTTTATCATGGATTAAAAGGCTGCTTTTTCTGTTTAAGGGTTTAGGTGGGGGGCTCATACGAAATTTTTTGTCTTGGGGTCTCGTTTGAGCCGATGGGTTGCAAAGCCTTTTTATGTTAACTACATGAATATTTAGGGGTGGAGATTGTCCAATGGGGTTAGCTTTAGGTGTCCGGTTTGTGGTTGGAGGCTGAGGCTGAGAGTAAGCTCTATCACTATATTCTTAGTGTTTTAGAGAAGAGGGGCTTTAATGTCGATGGTGTAAGGTTTGATGAGCCTAAGACCCAGTTTCCCGTTAATGGCCGTAGGGCTGATTTAGCAGTTATTCTAGCTGGTGGTAAACCCCTCTTAATCATTGAGACTAAGCGTAAGTATGAGGAGAGGGGTTATTATAGGGTTGTCCGCAGTATTATGCCGACGAGCAGAGCTGTTATTGATCAGGCTCTTTGGTATGCGATTTATTCGGGTGCACCCTATTTTGCAACGACGAATGGAAGGGTTTTTGCGTTGTTCAGAAGGCCTGAAGCTGGCGAGAAATTCTCTTTTGATACGCATAGGATTCTGATAAGGGAGCGCATAACCATTAATGAGGAGTTTGCTGAGGAAATTCTCATCACGGTATCTCGTCTTTACAAGAAGGTTCCTGTTGCCGTTACACCGCTTGATTGGTCTTTTATTATTCTGCTTAGGGATTTTGTGACATGGCTTTCTGAGACTATTGAGCCCTTGATTCGGAGGAAAATTAGGGTGGATGAAGGGTTTAGAGCTCGGTATGAGGGGTTTGCTGGGGAGGTTGGCTATAAGCCCGATGCTTCTCAGCTGGCTAAGGAGATGGCTTACGTCTTCATGAATAAGATTATCTTCTATAAGGTTTTGGAGAGGCATTTTAAGGAGCTGGGTGGGCGTAAGCTTAGGCCTATTATGGCTCCTGACTCCAAGTCTTACTTGGATATTCTGAATCGGTATTTCGCTAAGGCTGTTGAGGTTACTGGTGATTTTGAACCTGTATTTTACACGGGCATCTATGATGAGATTGAGCTTCCAGACGACCCGTTTGTTCTTGAGAACATTAATGCCTTTATTGAGGATATGGAGCATCATAGGCTTGAGGACTTGGGCTCAGATATTGTAGGCTTCATATATGAGGAGCTTATCCCCGCCGCTGAGAGGCATGCCCTTGGACAGTTCTATACTCCGCCAGCTATAGCGGAGCTGATCACGAGGTGGGCTGTCAGAAGCCCGGATGATAAGGTTTTAGATCCTGGTTGTGGCTCTGGAACATTTTTGGTTAAGGCGTATAAGCGCCTGTTGGAGTTGAAGGGTTATAGAGAGTCTACTGAGAAGGCGCATAAGGAGATTTTGAGACAACTTTACGCTTTTGACATAAACCCGTTTCCACTTCATTTAACGGCCTTAAATTTGGCTTCACGTTATATTAGGGCCCCATCAACAGAAGTGAATACTATTCATACCGATTTCTTTAGGGTTAGGGCTGAGCAAACAGTTGTTTCACCCTATATTGTTAAGACTGCTGCGGGAGAAGTTAAACGTGAGATAAATATTCCGAGGTTTGACGCCATTATTGCTAATCCACCTTATACGCGGTGGACTGAGATCCCTGAGAAGACGAGGGAGGCCATTAAAGATTCCATTGGAAAATTATTGTCAGAGTATAATTTAACTGCTCAGGTTCAGAGGGGCATTGAGCCCGGCATCTACATTCACTTCATTATGCACGCCCATTCTATGCTTAAGGAGGGCGGGAGGCTTGGAATGATTATTTCTGACAGCTGGCTCCAAACAGATTATGGCATTGATTTCGGGCGCTTCCTCTTAGACCACTTCAAGGTTAAGGCTTTAATTGATATTTCGGCCAGAGTCTTCCCAGTGCCATTAATAGGCACATGCATCATACTCCTTGAGAAATGCGACAATGAGAAGGAACGTGGGGAGAATCAAGCAGTCTTCATGTATGCAGACATATCAGAAAAAGAGGCATTCAAGGTTGATGAAATCCTAGAAGCCATCGAGAAGCCGGAGAAATATGGGGATCGCTATACTCTCAGAGTCTTAAAGCAGGGAGAAATACCAAGAAACCAGAAATGGATAAACCTCATTTTCGATGCAAACGCTATATTAGACGAATTAAAGAGGAAAACCATTAAAATGGCAGAAATTTTTGAGCCCTCCTATGGTAATGCGACGTATCTTTATCTTGCATCGCGTAGGAAGATAGGCGGGCCAAGAAATTTAGGGACTAAAGAGTTCTTTTATTTAGATGAGGAGAAGGTTCAGCAGTATGGCTTAAGAGACTATGCCTATCCGGCTTTAACAAGTGCACGGTATGCTAAATGGTTCACCTTCACAAAGGAAGATTGGGAAGATCTGAAAAATAAGGGCGCGCCATGCTACTTTTTCATGTGCCATGAGCCACGGGAGAAGCTGCCCAAAAACGTCTTAGACTATATTAGGTGGGGAGAAACAGAATGCCGAACAATGATTAGGGGGACAAGGGGCGGAGGAAAGATATGCAGTCAAGCCTTAGCATGTCAAGCAAGAGAGAAAAAGAAAGACCTTTTCTATGGATGGTATGACCTCGGCGGAGTAGAAAAAGCACCAATAATGGCAATAAGACAATCGCGTTATAAAACAAGGTTTATAATGCAAAAGTTCGATGTTGTCACATATGACGCGATTGTGACATTGATTCCTAAGTCTGAGTTAGATGATTTAGAATTAAAAGCACTGCTGGCTTTTTTAAACTCAAGCTTTGCGCAACTTTACATTGAGACAACTGGACGGACAACTGGAGCTGTCGGCCCTGTAAGCCTTGAAGTTAAGCATACTGAGGAAATGCCCATTTTAAACGTTAAGGCTCCAAGACAAGAGGATATTGAGTTATTGGCTTCTCTTTTTGATGGGCTTGAGGCTGAGGCTCGTAGGCTTGGTGGCGCAGATACTATGGAGAATATTGAGAAGCTTTGGGATACGGTCATCGAGAAGATTGACGTAGAGGTGGCGAGTATCCTCGGGTTGCCGAGGGAGCTGGCTAAAACAATGATGAAGAGAAGACTTCAAAGGGCTGAGGAGGCTGCACCAGAAGCCATAAAAGGAGAGGAGGAACCACGCCTAAAACCACCCAAAAAACCAGAAAGACAAACCAGCACAGACAAAAACATCCCACTAGACAAGTTCCTAAGCGAAAAATAAAGTTCACCCAAAATCTGATCCCACCAAACCCAACCACTAAAAACCATTTGGTGGACCGGGCGGGATTCGAACCCGCGACCTCCGCCGTTCTCGGCGCCATAAAGCAGCCTGCGAAGGCGGCATTCATACCGCTGAACTACCGGCCCCTCAACACTATTAATTAGAGGAGACTGAAAATTTAATTTTGCGGTATATGATTTTCGTTTCAGAATATATTTTGTAGAAAGCAACATTAAAGGTCATAACCTAAATTTAATAGTGAGTAAATAATCATAGGATAAAGTAAATATATTTTAAAGAAGAGTATGAAAAAGTGCCTAAAAATTTTTATAAGGTTATTTTTGGCTCTTCTTACCGCGAAAAGTATATATCTTATTTTATTAATATTTTGGTTTTGGTCGGGCGGTAGCTCAGCCTGGTAGAGCTTCCGAGCTGGCTGATGCCAGCCAGCGGAGAGGCTGTAGGCGCCTACCCCGGGTAGGTGCCGTTCAGCCTACCAGGCGTACAGATACCGGAGTGTCGCAGGTTCAAATCCTGCCCGCCCGACCAAAATCGGAGCTTCACAGATATATCTGCAGTATTCATTTTATGGAAAAAGGTTATGGAGGGTTTTTGTACGCTACTTTATTTTCTTTTTAGAATTTTTCATATCTCCACATTATTGTGTCGTTTTCTTGGAGGATATATTTGTCTGATGCAACTGGCCCCCACTCCCAATTCTTCTTCTCCGGGTTCCATATATACCAGATCCAGTATCTGTTGCCTTCGTTCCTAACACCGTTTATGCTTTCTACAAATGTTCCCATCTCTGGATATACAGTACCTTCAACAGACGCGATAGTTTTTGTCGCTGTCAGGACGCTGGCTTCTCTCGGAACCATTGTATTATTATACCATACTTGCGTTCCATTCCCATAGTCAATTAAAATATTTACTTTCATTGTCAATTTCTCTAAAATCTTTACCCTTGCAAGTAGATTCTCTAGCTCAGTGCTCATCCCTCTCAAATCTGATATTAACCTCTCTAGATCCGCTGACGCTTTCTCATAGAGTCTCTTGAAGTATGCACTCTCGTTATAGTAGTAGATAGCAAGGTAGGCCGCCACTATAAGGAGGCAGAGGAGACCTAACGAGACCCACACCCAATGGCTTTTTCCACTCATGACCCTATCACCTCCTTTCCACATGTTAATTTTTCAATCAACAGGGCGAGTGGGATACCACAAGAGAAGAAGAAGAGAAAGTTAGATACCTCGTGTACCACCGCGAACCATGCGCCAGAAATTATAGCCATTATGGGTGGTAGCCCAACTATGACTACGGATGCGATATTCGTGATTAGATCATAGAGGAATGTTGCAAAGAAACCGATTATTCCAAACTTTAAACTCATTAGCCAGTAATTTTCCCTATTAATTTTTGGTGAGGGAGATATGTTTGAGGATGGATTGAATTTTCTGGAAAGCCACCCAAATATGGCGTAGATGGTCTCGCTTAGGCATGTGGCAATTAATATAATGAGATTGAACCCCCATGGGTTCAAGGTTCCATATATAAGCCATGTGAAGACACCAACAAGAACGCCGGGAATAAGCCCAATCGAATAGCCGCTGAGAAAGACTATTAAATCCATAAACTTTACGTTTGGGATTCCAATCATTGCATAATTTGACGCCAGATTTATTGAGGTTAACATGATGACTAGACATAAAATTTTTGTTGATAATATGCTCCTTGGAGGCGTGTTAATCATTGGATTCCCCATTATTGGTTGGATAATCCATCCAAATATATAAATTTATCTCAACAGTACACTAAAGCCCATCCCAAAATCTTGCGAGAGACAATGTCTATAGGTGAGGGGCATATACGTAAATATTTAAATTGCTAAAGCTAGTTATTCTCGTTTTAGTTAAACGATAAAGAGAAGAGAGATGAAGGAAGAATTAAGGCATAAGCTTGTTAAGAGCGAGCGGGAAATATCGAATGTAAAGGATGATTTGGAGAAGACTCTCTCCGAGCTCTATAGGTTAGAGGGAAAGAGAAAGGAACTTCTTCTTAAGGTTAGGGAGCTTAGAGCTGAGTCTCTAACTTGTAGAGATAGATTAAATGTTTTAAGGGAGGAGATAAAAGGGCTAAATGAGACCCTAACAAATCTTAGAAGGGAGAGAAACGAGAAAATTACTCATCTTAGGGAGATTAGGGAGAGAATAAAAGAGTATTTAAAGGCGAAGCCAAAAATAAGGGAGGAGGATTTAGAGAAGGAGATCTCTAATCTAGATTGGAGAATTCAGACTTTTCCTCTCCCGCTAGATGAAGAGAAGAGGGTTATTGCAAGAATTAAGTCGTTGGAAGAACAGCTCCATTTTTATAGGAAGCTAAAAGATATGAGGGATGAGGCCCGGGCAGCGGAAAGCGATCTTGAGGAAATTAAGAAGAAGATTAATGCATGTGTAAATGCGCTTGTAGATAGGGTATTAGAGAGAAAAAGGGTTCGGGAGAGACTCACCGAAATATTTAGGGAGATCAATGAGGTAAAAGCTGAGATTGAGAGAATAAATGGAGAGTGTAAGAGATTTAGGGAGAGGGTATCGGAGCTTAGATCAAAGTATAGAGATTTACTCGGTCAAGTTAGGGCTGTAAGGGAGGCTATAAGGTATGAGGAGGAAAGCGAAAGAAGCGAGCGTATTTCTATGCTAAAGGAGAAGATTAAAGAGAGGGTCTCGGAGAAGATTAAACGGGGAGAAAAAGTATCTTTTGAGGAGCTTAAGGTATTTTTTGAGGATGAGGAGGCTGAAGATATTTAAGTGTTTGTATTAGTTTATATTTCTGAAAAACTTAGTTAATGAGAGAGATGCCAGCAGAGGGAACGCGGGAACTGGGAGAGGAACGCATACTCATTTTATGTGTTGACAGGGATAATGATATTGGTAGGAAAGCTGGTGTTAAGACGCCAATTATTGGCGGGAAAGAGAATATTGATGCGGCAATAAAATTGTTGCTTGCTGATCCAGAGGAGGCTGATGCCAATGCAATGTTTGAGGCTGTCAGAATATATGAGAGCCTCAAGAGCGGTGCTTCGGGCAATATTTTATGTCAAGTAGCAACAATAACTGGATCAGAGCTCGGCGGAGTTGCCGCTGACAGAAAATTGACTTCTGAACTTAATGAGGTCATCAGGGAGTTTAATCCTACCAGCCTAATCCTTGTGACGGATGGCTATTCTGATGAGGAGATTTTACCTTTAATACAATCTAGGGTGCCAATCTCCTCAATTAGGAGGGTCATTGTAAGACACAGTAAATCGATAGAGGAGACAGCGGCTATATTTTCAAGATACTTAAAGAGGATACTTGAGGATCCAAGATACTCAAAGATTATTCTTGGCCTTCCAGGGATACTTTTGGTTATGCTCGGCATATTATCTCTCATAGCAATATTTGTTAGGTATGATATTGGGAGATGGGCGTGGACTATAGGGTTGTTGATAGTTGGATTCTATCTCCTGGGAAAGGGATATGGAATAGATAAGAAGATCGTCTCTATACTTCCAATATTATTTTCTTCTTATGGTCTGATCATAGGGTTCTCAATGCTCTCTGGCCTCTTACTAATATCTGTTGGACTATACCAGTCCATATCCCAAATAATATCCAGCACAGAGATATCTACAAAGCCTATAGCTGAGATAGCTGGGATAGTTATCTCCGCGTCACTACCAACAGTAATCTCAGGACTCTCCATAATATTATTTGGTAGGATACTCGCCCATCTACTTACACGCGATTATAGGTTTTGGAGGACAATTGTCTTAATGGTTGCCTGTATATGGTCTTGGAAGATTTTTGATGAGGCAGCTAAAATATTGATCGACCCAACACTCCCACTGAATGGACTATGGCTCTCAATAGTTATAGGCATAACAATTGTCGCCGTTCTAATACCAGTAGTCCGCTTTTTAGGCAAAAAGTATAGAGAATTCTTTAATGTAAGAGATTAGAGGGTGGGGATGTTTAATGGGGGCGGCTGTTAAGGGGGTCTCAATAGCGGTTATCGGTGGAACCGGGCTTGAGGAAATCTTTAATACATCTGAGATCACTAATATTGGAACCCCTTATGGCATATCATATGCGATCTCTATATGCAAGATTCAAAACAAGGAAGTTGCATTCCTGCCGAGACATGGTCGTAGACATGATAATCCTCCACACAGGGTCAATTACAGGGCTAATATATACGCGTTATATAAGCTTGGGGTCGAGAGAATCATAGCGACAAACGCTGTTGGAGCAATAAACCCGAAATTTAAGCCGGGAGACCTTGTTGTTCCACACGACTTAATAGACTTTACCAGACAACGGCCCTTAACATTTTATGATCAGGCTCCCGTCACGCATATTGATTTCACCGAGCCCTACTGTCCAGAGATCCGTAAAATTTTGATTGAGAAGGCTAGGGAGGTGGGCACAGTCCATGAACAGGCCGTTTATGTCTGTACTGAGGGGCCGCGCTTCGAGACCCCGGCTGAGATAAGAATGTTTAGGCTTCTGGGATGCGATGTTGTGGGGATGACTGGTATGCCGGAGGCTGTCCTCGCGCGGGAACTCGGAATATGTTACGCAACAATATGCTTCGTTTCAAATATGGCGGCTGGCTTATCCGATAGACTTACATATAAAGAGGTTTTAGAGGTGTCTAAGGCGGTTATGCCAAAAATCCGAAAAGTAATATCTGAGGCAATATTATCTCTGCCAGAGGTTAGGGGATGCCAATGCCACCTATCAGCTAAGCTCGGCAGGTTGGAGGAAAAGTGAGTGCTTAGGACTTTACTATCACTGCTTGGAATTTATAAATTGTATGAGAAATGGCTTTGGCATCAAGTGAAGAATAAGAGGGTGCCGGAGCACATAGCTATAATATTAGATGGGAATAGGAGATGGGCTAGTAAGAATCGGCTTGAGCCTTGGATGGGACACCATTATGGCGCAAAGAAACTGGAGGAGGTCTTAAGATGGTGCCTTGATCTTGGCGTTAAAAGTATAACGCTATATGCCTTCTCGACAGAGAACTTTCAAAGACCGAGGGAGGAGGTTGAGAGACTGATGGATCTATTTAGGGAAAAACTTAAGGAGCTATTAGCTAATGAGGAGATCCATAAACATAAGGTGAGAGTCAAAATTATTGGCAGGACATATCTTTTACCGCGCGATCTCCAAGAAATGATCCATAGGGTTGAGGAGGAGACGAAAGACTTTAACGGACGCTATTTAAATTTGGCTATTGCTTATGGCGGGAGGTCTGAGATAGTTGATGCCGTGAAGAAGATCGCTTATAAAGTTGCAAGGGGAGAATTATCCCCAGAAGAGATAAATGAGGAAATCTTTGAGCAGCACCTCTACACATCATTTCTGCCAAAGCAGGATCCAGATCTGATTATAAGGACATCTGGGGAGGAGAGGCTAAGCGGCTTCCTGCTCTACCAGTCAGCATACAGTGAACTGTGTTTTCTAGACGTTTATTGGCCAGAATTTAGGCGTATAGATCTATTGAGGGCTATAAGAACATATCAGAAGCGTATAAGAAGATTTGGTAAATAAATTCTCCTTTTTTAGGCTCTTCTCTTAGCGCTCACGATAGATATTACATCCCTATCCTTAAGCTGATAATCTTCGCCGAGCCTTCTCTTGGTTCTTGAGTCGATCGCGTAGATAAAAGATTCGCCTATCTCCGTATGTATCATGTAGGCTAATTCCCTGGCCGTTGTGCCTCTTGGAACAAGCCTCGCCTCGGGGAGAACTCTCCCATAGTGATCTGTAAGCTTCTCTGGATCAGCAACTGGGTAGACAACAATCATATTTAATAGGATCTTAAAAGCCGCGTTTATTGCATCCTGAACGCCGGTTGAGTTATACTTATCGAGTATCTTCTCCTTAATCGTCTTTAAGGCGCTGAGCTGCCTCTCAGTAATCCTTGAGGGATCCTTTATTTTAAAGGTTGGTTCACCTGGGATATACTCTATTAGTCCCTTCTCAGCAGCCCTCCTCAGCGCTAACTCTGCCTCTGCACAGCATGGTATAACAATGTAACCTGTCTCTTTAAGTCTCTTGAGATTCTCCTCGGCGAATGGCAAATCCATCTTGTTCGCCGCTATGAGCATCGGCTTTGATATCCTCCTTAATGCATCAACAAACCTTAGAAAGTCATCTTCGCTCCACATTGTCGGTTTTTCACCGCTTAATCCAGTAGCCCTAAGCGCCTCAATGACATGCCATCTCTTGATTGCTAAGCCGCTTAATCTCTCCTCTAAAAGCGATGGGAGATCAGCTACTCTAGCCTCAACCGTCCTAGCCATCCTAGGCCAGTCCTTCCTAATAATCTGCGCAAACCACATTGAAAGCTCCTTTTCCAGAAACTTAACATCTTCCAGTGGGTCGTGGAAGCCGGGCTTAACTATCCTACCCTCAATATCAGTTGACCCAGAGGCGTCCACGATATGTATGAGGGCATCAGCCTTTCTAATCTCATCTAAAAACTGGTTTCCGAGACCCCTACCCCGCCATGCATCTGGAACTAATCCGGCACAGTCAATTAATTCGACTGGTATAAACCTGATACCATTTATACATATAGAGTTCACGGGCTCATCTCTAACATTAAATTCTCTACAGACGCACTCTGTTTTAAAGTATCCAATGCCCTTATTCGGCTTTATTGTTGTGAAGGGGTAGCTGGCGATCTCAACGGTCGCAAGAGTTGCCGCGCTGAAGAAAGTTGATTTGCCAACATTAGGTTTACCAACAATGCCAACCATCATCTAATTAACCATCCCTAGAGAGAAATAGAGCCATAATATAATAAAAGGATATTTGTTTAGAGGCGAATACCCAATATTGCTTTAATTATTATTTAGAAGTAGCTCGGCCCTTCTAACTTCCCTGATAAATGACATTATCTTCTCTTTATCCTTGACCCCGGGCTTAGACTCAACGCCTGATGAAACGTCCACCGCAAACGGTTTAACCCTCAGAATAGCATCACAAACATTTTCTGGCGTTAATCCGCCGGCAAGGATTAGGGGTTTTGGATATATTAGATCTCTAATCCTCCTACTAATATTCCAGTCATGAGTTACACCAGTACCACCATACTTTCCAGGAGAATATGAATCGACGAGAATAGCCCTAAAAGCCTCAGTTTCCTGAAGAACCTCCTCTAAAGGTAGGTCTCTGGACACGCTCACAGCCCTAATCATCGGTATCATCATTGCGATCTCTCTAATCTGTTCATGCCCCCTTAGTATTGAATGCACCTGTATAAAATCAGGGTTCAACCTACTGTAGAGTTCGAGGAGCCTTTCTACGCTTTTAAAGACTGTGACAACGACCTTCATGAGGGATGATGGAGTAGCTTTGATTAGATCTTCAGCCTCCTTAATAACTAGGTTTCTCGGCGATGATGGGACATCTACTATAAAGCCGACGAAGTCAGCTCCAGCCGCCATGGATGCGTATAGATCTTCAACCCTAGTTATCCCACATATTTTAACCTTAACTTTTGCCCCCACCATAGGCGTTCACAAGCCTAAAAATAAAATCGCCGATGTCCCCCGCGGTCATTATGGATGAGCCAACCAAGAATCCATCGGCGCCACATCTCTTTAAAAAGCGTATATCTTCTGGAGACCTTATCCCACTCTCGCTGATAATCGGCCTATCATTCGCCTCCGACTTATCAAAGTTTTCAAGGTTTTCAAGTAGTCTCTTCGTCACATTTAAATCGATTTTAAGCGTCTTTAGATCCCTATTATTTATTCCAATCATATCGGCATCCGATGAAAGGGCCGCTCTAAACTCCTTAACGGTATGGGTTTCAAGTAAAACCTCTAGGCCATAATTGTGCGCATACCTGATCATCTCATCTAAGCTGGTCTCACAATACCCCCGCTCAAAGAGGGCAACTATCAAGAGGATAGCGTCCGCGCCCATATCTCTGGCAGCCCTGATTTGCTCTAAGCTCACTATAATATCCTTCATGAGGATAGGAGCTTCAACAGCTGCGCGTGCGTTAAGTAAGTTTTGTAGGGAGCCGGAGAAGTAAACTGGTTCAGTAAGTATTGATAGTCCGATGGCGCCTGCTTCAATCATGCGCCTAGCTATAGATGTAATGTCGCTGGGGGGTCTTAGGAGCCCCAGTGATGGAGATGCAAACTTGATCTCAGATATTATGGGAGCCTTATTCTTATCTAAAGTTATTATAGCGCTCTTTAAGCTTCTTCTCCCATAAAAACTTCGAGTTTCAACACGTCTATAATATCCTTCTTTAACATTTTTCCATGCCGTTTCAGCTAACTTGTCTAGGAAGTCACCCATATTTTTCCTCCATCTCTTCCAGGACTGATGGGGAACCACCATAAATTTTAATTAGACTCTTGAGTTTCTTGTAGGCTGAACCGCTGGAAATGGACTCTAAAGCCAATTCAACACCCTCTTTAAAGTTATCCGCTTTTCCGCCTATGACCAAAGCTGCTGATGAGTTCGCGAGGAGCATTCTTAGCATTGGATCCCTAAGATCCGGCTCACAGTAAATTAGCCTAAAAGCTATTTCGGCGCATTCATCAAGGCTATTAACCATTATGGATTCTGGCTCAGCCCTCTCTAAACCAAGATCTTCTGGAGTGATCTCAAATGTCTTCACTTTACTATCTTTAAGCCACGCTATAGCCGTCCTGCCAACAATAGATATCTCATCTAAACCATCGAGCCCATGAACGATAATAGCCTCCTCGCAACCCAAGTTTCTGAGGACGTGGGCCATGGGCTCAAGCAGCGATCTATTAAATACGCCGAGGAGCTGCGCCCTAACATTAGCGGGGTTTACGAGGGGGCCAAGAATATTAAATATCGTTCTTATCGCTATTTCCCTACGGGGGCCAATAGCATACTTCATTGCTGGATGAAAGTTTGGGGCATATATGAAGCCTATACCTATCTCTTCGATGGCCCTTTGGACTACATCAGCCCCCACATCGAGTCTTAGCCCAAGGCGCTCGAGGAGATCGGCACTCCCAGCCTTACTTGTAACGGAGCGGTTCCCATGCTTAGCAACAAGGGCACCAGCCCCAGCGGCGACAAAAGCTGCTAGAGTGCTCACATTGAATGTTTTAATTCTGTCTCCCCCTGTCCCACAAGTATCTATCAGCCTGCCATTAACATTCGGTTTTATTGGGATATAGAGCTCCATCATAGCTGAGGCGAAGGCTGAGATTTCCTCAACAGTCTCGCCCTTCATTCTAAGGGCAGTGAGGAAGGCTGCTATCTGCGCTGGTGTAGCTCTGCCAGTCATTATCTCTCTCATCGCCTCATAAGCCTCTTGATATGAGAGGTTTATGCCCTCAACAATCTTCCTTATACAGTCAACTATCATGGCTAACCCCCCACTCAAGAAAATTTCTTATAATCTTTTTTCCTTCCGAGGTGAGAATTGATTCGGGATGGAACTGGACTCCCTCTATCGGATAGATTTTATGGCGCACACCCATTATTTCGTCATCATCTAGCGAGCGGGCGGTGACTTTAAGGCATGGTGGAAGCGCGCTTTTATCTCCGACCAGCGAGTGATATCTTGTTGCTTTAAATGGGTTCTCAACGCCCCTATAAATGCCGAGACCATCATGGACTATAAGACTCGTTTTTCCATGCATAATCCTCTTTGACCGCACGATTCTCCCGCCAAACGCATATATTATGCCCTGATGACCGAGGCAGACCCCTAAAGTAGGCACATGTTTGCTTAAGTTTGTAAGCAATTCTAAGCATACGCCAAAATATCTTCTGTTTGCTGGGTGGCTTGGGCCTGGCGATAAAATGATCCTATTAGGCTCAATTTTGATGGCATCTTTAAGGGTGATTTCATCGCTTCTATAGACTATTGGTTCACCGCCAAGCTCTCCAACATACTGGGCAAGATTGTAAATGAAGGAGTCATAATTATCTATTATGAGAACCCTCATTTCACTCAGCCTCCTCTAAAGCCTTGAGCAAGGCCTTTGCCTTAAACTCTGTTTCCAGCCACTCTCCCTCAGGCGTCGAGTCCGCAACGATCCCACTGCCAACCTGTATATGAAACCTTCCATCCTTAGCGAAGAGAGCCCTTATTGTTATTGCGAAGTCCATGTTCCCATTATATGAGAAGTAGCCAACTGCGCCAGCGTATGGCCCTCTGCGGAAGCCCTCGAGCTCCTCAATTATCTCCATCGCCCTAACCTTTGGAGCTCCTGATACAGTCCCCGCTGGGAAAGTCGCTCTTAGCGCGTCAAAGCAATCTCGGTCTCTTCTAAGCTTTCCAACAACCCTTGAGACTATATGCTGGACATGGCTATACTTGTAAACTTTCATTAACTCGGTAACCCTGACGCTCCCATACTCTGAAACCCTGCCAATATCGTTTCTAGCAAGGTCGAGGAGCATTACATGTTCAGCTAACTCTTTAGGATCGCTGAGGAGCTCCCTCTCAAGCAACAAATCCTTCTCTAACACTCCGGTTACAGGTCTCGTTCCAGCTATTGGACATGTTTCAATGATGCCATTCTTAACCCTGACCAGGGTCTCCGGACTCGACCCAATTATAAAGTGTTCACCCATCTTGAGGAAGAACATGTAGGGGGATGGGTTAATCCTCCTAAGATTTAAGTAAAATCTCTCAAAGCCGCCGTTAAAGCTCGCTGAAAATCTCTTTGATAATACAACTTGGATGACATCCCCAGAGTATATGTATTCTTTAGCCCTCTCTATTATCCTATTATAGCGGTCGCCCTTAATATTGACCTCCGGCGCAGTAAAGCTTAGGCTTGAGAGCCCCGCCGGCTTATTAATCTGCCCTAAAATGTCATCATACCGGTTTCTGCCCCTATAAAAGTAGAAAGCTTCATGGCTCTCGTGGTCGAAGATTAAGCCATCATCATATACTCCCATCTCAACATCGGGAAAGCCCAGATCATCCACAGAGATATTTGGCAGTCTCTCCCAGTAGCGTATGGCATCATAGGAAATATATCCGACGCAGCCGCCAACATATTTAAATGTGTCTGATGAGGAACCCACCCTCAGCAAAACCTTAATTGGCTCAAGAGGGTCGCTAACCTTAAAATGATCACCGTCGATGGCTGCAACCCCATCCTTAACCTTGACAATGGTGTTTGGGTCAAAGCCTATAAAAGAGAACCTTGCTGACTCTTCAGGGGGATTGTTTCCCAGCGACTCTAGGAGGAAAGCATTCTCGTAATGCTCGCAGATCCTCAGGAAAACATCGGCTGGAGATCTATATGGCATCTTTCTAAACTTTACAGGTTTAGAGGAAATATCGTTAATAGTCTCTTGAATGCCAAACTAGATCACCCATATGCGCCTCACCATACATAACAGAACAAAAATGTATAAAAATGTATTATTTAAATCTTTTCTGTACAAAAAAGATCATTAATGATAATATCATGTGGTCCGTTTGAAAAAGTCTAAAACAACTGGTACGAAAACATCTTCGCGCACACTCCTAATACTATGTCCAGTATTGGGCATGACTAGTAGCTCGCCTTTTGGAAGAGATCTATAAAATCGCACGGCCTCCTCTAGTGGAATCAAGCCGTCGCGGTCGCCTACAGAAACTAAAACTGGAAAGTCTGCACGTTTAAGATATTCCTCGCTTAAAGTTTTTGATCTTTTATTTTCTATGAAGGAGACAGCCTCCTTAAGGAGGTCTCTCCAACGTTCTCCATGAAGTTTTTTGAGCGCTTCCGCAAATTTGGGATCTTCGATCAATATTCTATCAGGATCCATCTTGTTAATCATGGATTGGACCGCATTTTCATCCCAATAAATTTTTGATGCGTGCATTACAAGAGCCTTAACCCTGCTGGGGTGCTGAATACCAGCCATTAAACCCACAAACCCGCCTAGGCTATAACCACATACAAGAACTGATTCTAAATGTAATACATCGAGAAGCTTAATGAAGTCGCTTATAAAAAGTTCGTCTGATAGCTTACCATCAGGGTTGTCCGTTAGGCCATGGCCACGCATATCCACAGCGATTACACGATATTCTCTAGAAAAGGATGGAATAAACCTCTTCCAGTCGCTCTCAATCGATCCTAATAAGCCATGCAAGAGGATTAGAGGATCGCCCTTTCCACTTTCCTCTAAATGGAAAGTAACATCACCTACCTTAATATTTGGCATTCGAGATCCCAAAGTTACTTATAAAAAAGTTATTTATAAATAAAAATTAGCGCTAATAACAATTTTTCCTAAGTAAACCCGCTTTAGCAAGGGATTCTGGGAGGCGCATCGCCTCTTTGCTAAAGAGTTTCTTAGTAAACGACATTTATGATTTAGCGTCCGCAATTTATTGAAGTTTGCGATAAAACTTTAAACTTCAGTGGAAAAACGTGCGAAAACGCGCTTATCTGGGAAATAAGCCGAATTTCTCATGCTAAAATGGAGAGCGGGGAGAAGTCTCTTGGATTGGTAGCCCGGGGGAGATTCGAACTCCCGTCAGCGGGTCTCCTCGGCCAGATATCTATATTAACCTCCAAAGCCCGCTATGCTTGTCCACTACACCACCGGGCTTCCACGATAACATAGTCAAAATATTATTTAATAGGACTGGGTAATAACTTTAGCGCCTGGGCAGGGGCGGCTAGAGGGCTTTAAATTCATTAAACCATTTCTCATATTGAGCTAGCATTTCTTTAGATATGCTCGGTTTCCTCTTATCGAGGATCTCTATAAAGTCTTTCATCGTTATTGGTCTAGGTTCAGCTGTCATATAGTCCTTGCAGTTCTCAAATATTTCGCTGTTAACCTTCAATTGAACTGACTGACATATATCCATTATATCGCTGGCAGAGAAGCCCTCAGTCAGCCTCGCCAGTTTATCTAAGTCTACGTCCTCCGCCAGCTTTAATGGCTTTGTATATAACTTGAATGTCTCTAAGCGTTCCTTATATCCTGGTGGTGGAACATAAATTCTTTTCTGAAATCTTCTTATGAATGGGGGGTCTAGGTCCCAAGGCTTATTCGTTGCGCCTACAACATATACTTTTAGGGGGTTTTTCTTATCCAATATCCCATCCATCTCTTTAAGAAACTGATTTCTAACCCTTACCTCCCCGCCAATCTCAAATCTCCTAACGCCCACCAGCGAATCAATCTCATCTATAAATATTATTACTGGCGAGCTCTTAGCCTCCCTCCTAGCGAGCTCAAAAAGCCTAGCAACATTCTTTTCGGCTTCCCCAAGCCACTTAGACATAATAGAGGCTGCATCAACCGGTATAAATTTAGCCCTAATCTCACTTGCAACGGCAGCTGCTAGAAGGGTTTTTCCACAGCCAGGCGGCCCAAATAAGAGTATTCCCCTAGGCCAGCCTAGCGGGAATAGGTCTGGCCTAAGAGATGGATACACGATGGCCTCTTTTATAGCCCTTTTTGCATCTTCAAGCCCAACAATCTCATCCCACGTAACTTTTGGCGGCTCCCTCAATATTAAATCCTCAAAACGTGTTTCTTCGCCAGATGTATCTGTCACCGGGCTCATGTGTAGAGAGGATTTAAGCGACTCGATTCTCTTCTTGTATGCTTCAGCTCTCTGCAAATATATTTTATTCAGCTCGTAGCTTGGGTTAAGCCTAACAATTTTGAGTAGCGCATCCACTGCCTTCTGGTAGGCTTCTATAGCCAATTCACTCTTTCCTTGCCTATCTAGCGTTACAGCTTTCTCCGCATATTTGAGCGCCAGATGCTCAAGCTCCTGCACGGCGCTCATAACTCTTCCCTTATCTACGAATTCTTATTACACCTCTCCTGTCTAGTGCCTCAACAATCTCTATAATCTTTTCTGGCGGAATATTCAGCTCTCTAGCGCACTTTGATAAGTCTAGTTCTCCATTGTTGCGCTCAATGTGATCAAGAATCATCTCCTCCATGAGCCTACTCTGACAATTCTTTTCGATACTAATTACTGAGCCGTCAGCACCAATGTAAGCCTCTGCGCCGTCAACGCTCAGGGCTATGCGGGGTTTAATAGCGACAGCTTTAGGCTGCCTTGGCACAGGAGCACTTTCCGGAGGCTCCGGAATCTTCCTTTCAACCTCACTTTTAAGGAATTCTAGCGCCTCTTCAAGTATCGCCTCAGTGGCCTCATCCCTCACTACTACAGGTTCACATTTCATCTGATCTATTTCGGTTATCGCCAGTAACTCATTTATTGAGTTCATGAAGTTGTTTATCTCGGGCATCAATGACGGCATGGTTTTAGCGAGTAGACCAAGAGTATTCTTGACGTCGCCGAAAACTCCTTTAATGTCTTGTAGTGTTGGGGTTACGGTCTTAAGGGTCTCAAGTCTCAATATGGCCTTCTCAATTGAGAGCTGAATATTCTGTAGGACCAGCATAACCTTTCTTAGTTCAGCGATTTCATTAGCGTAGACCGCCGCCCTATCTCTTAAACCCTTGCTCAGAAAGGAGGCGCACTCGTTAAATAGCTCACGCTCCCTCTTAGAAATTTTAGCGTATGCTAGCTCAAGTCTAGAATAATATTTCCCGAGCTCACAAATAGATTCAATAAGCATCTCATTTAAAGATTTCTTCGACCACCCAAAAAAGTTTCTAACAGATGGAGCCATAATATACCCTCGCTTACACTATTCGATTATTTATCTGTTATACGCACGTCTATGATCGATTTTTGGTCGAGACCCGATTCTAAAACAGTATCATATTGAGAAAGACTCAAAATTCGCTCCCTAATCTTAAATAAGTTCATCTTTTTATGGGAGAGAGATTTTAATTCTCTGAGAATGGGTAGTAGCGATTGACGGAGGACTTCGTCCCTAATATTGCCCACTCCGCGTTCCATCTCAAGAAATGTTCTGGAGAGATGAAGCATCCTGATCGAGTCTTCATAACATCGTATCTCATCATCTATCTCTTTTAAAAGGTTCTGCGCCCTAACCCTAATCTCATTGATCGATTTATCTATCTCTACACAAAGATTTTCATAGATCTCGGATAATATTTCCTTATTCTTAAAGAGGGACTCAAGTATTTCGCGCTTTTTAAGCAATATTGGCATCTTTTCACAGATCTTTTCAACATCTTTTTCTATACCAAAAATTAGGAAAACATCTTCCTGAGAGCACCTCGGTCTCTCAACCGGGTGTCTAATCAGCATTTCGCCTTTACTCTCAACAAGCATTTCCCTAACATTACCCGAGGAATCTATTATAAATGATATCATCCTACCCATCTCCCCACCACTCTCATCCATCAATGTTCTCCCAATTAATGAGGGAAAAATCTCATTCACCAAGAAGCATACCCCCAAACAACATTATTTTGCGAGATCACTTTCTTCGGTCCCCTCCTTAGCTTTAGTAGGCAGGAAGTCCGGGAACTTTTCCCTCATCTTCTGCTCAGCTACTAGGGCGGCTTCCTTAATAATCATCTGGGCCTCATCATTCGCAACCTCAAAGTTTGGTGTTACCCCAGTAAGCTCTCCAGCCTCAATAACCAGGTCGCTAAGGGAAACCCCTATCTGCTCGAGCTCCCTCCCAACATCAGGTAGGACCCCACCTAACCCGGCGCGAACATTTTGAAGGACTTGCGCCGCTGGGGCTAATGCTGATACAACATTGCCGAGCTGGCTCATAGTCTTAAGTCTCAAAACAACTCTTTCGAGTGCTAGCTCAGCGCTCATCATAAAGTTTGCCATCTTTCTTATCTCGGCAAGCTCGTTGGCCAGAACGCGCGCTCTTGGCACCTGATGTTTGGAGTAGGCAACAACGATTCTATCGAAGAGATACCTGTCTCTTTCACTCAATTTATTTAAGGCATCCTTAATGTATTGTATTTGATTTTCAATTCGCTTAATGGCTAATTCAACTCTATTCTTGAGGGGCTCTGAGGGGTTCAATATACCCCTTATGCCCTTAAGCTCGCCTTCTTCCCATTTCTTAGCAAACTTCGATGACATATCCTTCACGCTTTGCCCAAAATAATGGCTGAAGAACGAATGGTTTTAAACTTGTTAATACGCTTGAAATATTAATGCATATACACATTTAACATGTCTTCACATATATCCGAGCAAACAATTATGATCATTAAGTGTAAAAGCGCGTTGGGGGATATTTATTATTTACAAAATGATATCATTTTTCATATGGTGGATTAAAGATGCTTGATATAATGATGTAAAATCTCGGCTTATCTCATGATTCAAGAGGGCAGCAACCTCTTCAGACCATTTTAGAGGCTTAATTTAATATTGGTTAATAGCGCCTTATAGTATTGGGGGTGGAAGGATGGATACGGCGAGAACATCTGCTATCTCTGGCTTCTATAAGATGAGTATTGATGAGAGGCTCAGGATAGTTAAGGATTTTGCTGGCCTAACTGATGAAGAAATAAATATGCTTAAGAGCCCTAGCTCTCTCAGCCTAGATCTTGCTGACCGCATGATAGAGAATGTTATAGGGATCTTCCCAATGCCCATGGGCTTGGCCGTAAACTTTCTAATCAATGGCAGAGACTACTTAATACCAATGGTTATTGAGGAACCATCAGTTGTTGCGGCAGCAAGCTATGGGGCTAAAATGACAAGGAGCAAGGGCGGAATATTCACCAGCAGCACTGAGCCGATAATGATTGGGCAGATACAAACTGTTAAAGTTAAGGATCCATATAGGGCTAGAATGGCGATTTTGGATGCAAAGGAGGAGATATTAAAGAAGGCTAATGAAGACCACCCCTCGCTTGTCGCGGCTGGCGGTGGAGCTAAGGATTTAAGGGTCAGAGTTATTGAGACTACCAGAGGACCAATGATCATAACTGAGCTCCTCGTCGATTGCAGGGATGCTATGGGCGCCAACGCCGTCGACTCAATGTGTGAGGCTGTCGCACCCCTCATAGAGCGAATAACTGGCGGAAAAGTTTATCTCAGAATAATCTCAAACTTTGCAACTGAGAGGCTTGCAAGGGCGTGGACAATAGTCGACAAGAACGCCGTTGGTGGGGAGGAGGTTGTCGACGGCATAGTTGATGCATATGCTTTTGCTGCAGCCGATCCATATAGGGCAGTTACACACAATAAGGGCATACTAAATGGCATAGTAGCCGTCGCCTACGCAACGTGTAATGATTATAGGGCTATTGAGGCTGGCGCCCACGCCTATGCCGCCAGGACTGGGCGCTATATGCCTCTATCCATTTGGGAGAAGAATGAGGATGGTGATTTGGTTGGCTCTATAGAGATGCCTATGCAGGTTGGTATAGTTGGTGGAGCGACGAGGGCTCATCCAATAGCTAGAATAGCCCTAAAGATTTTGGGGGTTAAGTCTGCAAGGGAGTTGGCTGAGGTGATGGTTGCCGTTGGCTTAGCTCAGAATTTGGCGGCCTTGAGGGCCCTGGTTTCAGAGGGCATACAGAGGGGGCACATGGAGCTGCATGCAAGAAATATAGCGATAATGGCCGGAGCAACTGGACACCTGATAGATATTATAGCGGAGCGGATGGTTAAGGAGCGAAGGGTCAAAATAGAGAGGGCTAAAGAGCTCCTGCAGGAATACTTGAGAAGAAACGATTAATTTTTGGTTTCATCATAATATCTATATTCTAGCATGATAATCTTTTTCATTTGACGAGAGGTATTAATGTGACTAGACTCTTCTTCGTAGTCTCAGGGGAGAATCCAACTCTTCCATATTCTGAGGTTAAGTCGATCTTAAGCGCGGAGGGTTACTCATACAGGATTCTGGGGGAGTTAACTCAAGTTTTAAGGGTTGAGGCTGACGTTAAATGTGTTGAGGCTGTTAAATTCAGGTCTGCGCTAGCAAGATACTGCTGCCTAGAAATATTTTCCTGCGAGGCTGATCCAAATATAATTGTGCTTAACCTTGCAAACGCCGACTTTGATAAATTTTTAGAGGATGGAGACAGCTTCGTTGTTAGGGTGGAGAGGATTAGGGGCTCATCTCCACATGTTAGTTGTATTGCCCTAGAGAGGAGGATAGGTGAAATAATATTTGAGAGGATGAGGGAACGAAAAGTAAGGGTTGAACTCAAGAATCCAAACAAAACTTTTCTCGGCTTCTTAACAGATAACACCTTTATATTCGGGTTAAAGCTTGCCGAGCTAACACGTAAGGAATTAATTGAGAGGAACCCTAGTAGAAGAGTCTTCTTCCACCCAGCGGCATTAACCGCTAAGATGGCCAGATGCATGGTTAACTTGGCGCAGGCTAGGAGAAACGATTTAATTTTAGACCCCTTCTGCGGGACTGGAAGCATTTTAATAGAGGCTGGGCTGATCGGGTGCAGGATCATGGGCTCTGATGTAAAAAGATATATGGTTAGGGGAAGCACAAAAAACTTAAATTCTCTTGGTATAAAGCCAGAGTATATGGTTGTGGCGGACGCCCGTTTTCTGCCATTAGCTACCGGGAGCGTTGACCGCATAGTAACTGACCCACCCTATGGAACTGCTGCAACAACGCTTGGTCTCACGGTAAAAGATCTTATAGACCGCTTCCTTCACTCAGCTGAGGATGTGCTAAAAGATGATGGTATAATATGCTTAGCCGCGCCAAAAACTCTAGGGATCTCGGAGATCGGGGAGAGACATGGATTTAAACATTTAGAATCACATTACATATATGTTCATAGGAGACTCACACGGGAAATAGCCATCTTTAAGAAGCCCAAGAGGACTTGAGATGAGCCTAAGAATCATTTTTCTAGGAACCGCTGGAAGCCTACCAACAAATGATAGATCTCTTCCCTCAATCATCATACAGCGTGAGGGTGAAGTGTTAATGTTCGATTGTGGCGAAGGGACCCAAAGACAGATGATGAGAGCTAATATAGGATTCAATCGTAGAATGATTGTCTTTATAACACATATGCACGGGGATCACGTCCTCGGCCTCCCAGGAATGATACAGACAATGTCGCTCCTCGGGAGGGATAAGCCGCTCAAAATATACGGCCCGCCGGGAATCAAGGCATTTATAGATGCGATAACATCGACGGTAGAGTTTTGGCTCTCATTTCCAATAGAGGTCAACGAAATAAATGGTGAAGGCGTAGCATATAACTGCAATGACTATGAAGTGCATGCGATATGGGCTGATCATACAATTCCATCTTTGGCTTATGCTCTCGTGGAGAAGCCAAGGCCTGGGAAATTCTATCCAGAGAGGGCTATCGCGCTTGGCGTCCCAAAGGGCCCCCTATGGGCGAGACTTCAGAGGGGTATGAAGGTAGTCCTCCAAGACGGAAGAGTTGTTGAGCCATCTGATGTCCTTGGGCCGCCGAGGCCTGGAAGAAAGATTGTTTATAGCGGTGATACAAGACCCTCAGAAAAGATTGCTGAGCTCGCTGCTGGGGCTAATGTTTTAATTCATGAGGCAACATTAGGCGATGAGCTGCTTGAGAGGGCTATTGAGGAGGGGCACTCAACTCCGAGTGGGGCTGCTAGAATAGCTTTAAAGGCGGGGGTGAAGCTTCTTGTCTTAACGCATATAAGCGCCAGGTATGTTGAGGCTGATACTCTGCTCAACGAGGCTAAAAGGATATTCCCAGATACTATTATAGCCAGAGACTTAGAGGAAATAGAGGTTCCGCTGCCACGCGCCCCTAACGAGAGCTAAGCCGCTCACTTAATCAGTTCCCTCAGAAATTTTATGCTTTCTTCAATGTTACTTATTGATTCCACTACAAGCGCTCCATTATACCTGATCTCTCTAAGACTCTCCACAAATTTTGACCAGTTTATCTTGCCGAAGCCCACGCCTAAATGCGAGTCCCTATCACCATAATTGTCATGTAGGTGAGTGTGAACTATTTTGTCTCGAAAAGACTTTATCATCCCATCTAGTTGCCCACTAATGTTTGCATGCCCAACATCAAGCGCAATTCCCAGCTCTAATCCCTCATCACCCAATTCCTCATAAAACCTTCTAAAGTCCTCGACACAGGTGAGAAGAAAGGGAAATGTCTTTGGAGTATTCTCAATAGCTAATTTTATGCCATGCTGCTTGGCTTCCCTAATAAAAATGCGGACAGAATCCAAGTTTATTTTCCAGTCTAACCCAGGGATAATATCGCTAATAGCGCTTTTAATGCCAGGATGAAAGATCCAGTATTCAGAATCTAGTTTAGAGGAGAGAGCCATTGACTTCTTAAGTCTCTTTATTATCGCTTTCCTAAGGGAGGGGGATGTGGAGGCAATATTTATGTCCGCGAATGGTGCATGAACTGAGACTGTTAAACCTCTTCCCCTAATAAACTCTTTTATAATCTCTATTCCTCCGCTATTAAGTTCATGCATCCCTTCATCAACAACTTCTATATGCTCGATGTCAAAATCTTCTATAATCTTGAGAGCTGACTTTAACGGCCTATTAATACAGAAAAGCATGGATAAACCGATACGCATGCTCTTAATCTCTCCTCTGGCGTCTACTTATTTTGCTGTTTTTGGTGCCAGCCAATTTATTAAGTTTTGTGGGTTATCACATTGAATCTCAACGCGTATAGGTCCAAGAGGTGATTCGCCATAGGGTTGAGAGAAAGATATGTGGCCGACGTATGCCACCTGTTTATTAAGATAGAAGATTATCTTGTTTCCATGAACCCCCCTTAAGAGAACTGTCCTAGCGGCGTCAAGTATCCGCTCCCTCCTAAGCAACCAATAGAAATGTGAGAGGGCCTCTAATCCATTAGCTCTCCCAATGAGTTTCTTGTAGTCACCTTCCCCAACAAGCTCCAAATCTATGTTTCCTAAAACCTTCTGTAAAGCGACTTTAACCTTATCGGCGTCTTCTGTTGGATTAACATCAGCCTCAACAAGGATCTCAACATTCCCTATCTGACCGCTCATCCATAATCACCTTAATAACCTTCTTAATCTCTCTCTCCAATTCCTCGATTGTCCCCTCATTAATAATGACGAAGTCAGCCGTAGCTATAACATTGCCTAAGCCTACGCCGAGCTCCCTTCTATCACGCGAGCAAAATGTCTCCCAGTCTTTCGGATCATCGCTCCTACCCCTCCTGAGCAGCCTCTCAAACCTTGTTTTAGGCGAGGCATGTATGGCTATAACCTTAAAAGACGGAAACTCCTTCTTAAATAGCTCAACCTCCTCTGGATTACGCAAACCATTAACCACAATAACATCCGCACTTAATTCCCTAATCTTTCTTAGGCAACGCTTTGCAACGGCCTCTGGACCCTCCTTAGCTCTAATCTCCAACATTAATCTGCCAAGATTCTCTGAGGTAGGCTCAAGGTTTCTTCGGGCAGCCTCAGCCCTAACCTCATCCCCCATGACGATTACTGGAAAACCGTACCTGCTAATAATCTCTTTAGCGGTATCTTTTCCAGCTCCAGGCATACCAGCTATCCCGATGATCATGGATCGACCTTTAAGCGCCAACTTATAGCACACCCTCATGGATAAAGATTATTTATATTACATGCAAAAACTAAGGATAAAAATTAAATAAAAAGCTTTTATATCTGCCAGCACCCAAAACCTATGCGAGTTCCACTTAAATGGAATTGAGCGAGTAATAAGAATTTATTTTTGAATGATGTTTAATAGCGTGTTTAATAGGGGTTGGCTAGGTTTGGAGATAATCCGGAGCTTTATAGCCTTTGACATTGAGGATGAAAATATTATTAGGGAGCTGGGTAAAATTCAATCCTCCCTCCTCGAATGTAACGCTAATATAAAGCTGGTTGAGCCAGAAAATATTCATATAACGATAAGGTTCCTGGGGGAGATTCCAACGACCATGATTGAGAAAATTTATAATGAAATGAATAAAGTTGTCTTCACGCCCTTTGAGATAGAGATTAAGGGTTTAGGGGCTTTTCCAAGCATAAGACATATAAATGTTGTATGGGCTGGCATAGGGAAGGGTGTGAATGAGCTAAGAAATATCTATTATCAGCTTGAGCCAAACCTTCAGAAGCTAGGCTTAAGACCAGACGAGAAGGGTTTCAGCCCACACATAACTATAGCTAGAGTTAAAAGCGGCGGGAGGGAGAAGATTGCACAGATAATTAAAAAGTATGAAGATTACAGGTTTGGCGTTATTAACGCTAAATGCTTAAGGCTTAAGAAAAGCGTATTAACCCCACGCGGACCAATTTATTCAACCTTAAGAGAGGTATGCCGCTGAAAACAATATTTTCTGCTGAGGCATGATGCATGCCGAGAAATTTGGGCCAAAGCATTGAAACAGATATTAAGAGCCTCTGCGAAAAGGTTCTCAGAAAAGTTACGCCAGACGAGAAAGAAAGATCTGATACGCTGGGTTTTTCTAAGTTTCTGGTTGAAACCCTGAAAAAGGATCTTTCAATGAGCGGGATCAGCGCGGAGGTTCAGATTGAGGGTTCCGTCGCTAAGGATACATGGTTAGCTGGCGAGAAGGACATAGATATATTCATTTTGCTTCCGTCAGAATATGGGAGAGATGCTTTTAGAAGAGTTCTAGAGGCTGCTAAAAGGGTTTCCGGGGAGAATTATTTGGAGGCTTACGCTGAGCACCCGTATATTGAAGCCTACATAAATGGGTTCACGGTAAACTTTGTTCCATGCTTCATGGTTAGAGACCCAAGCGAGGCAAAATCCTCGGTGGATAGGACTCCATTCCATACACAATATGTTAAGAGTAAGCTTAGTGAGGACTTGAAGAACGAAATACGCCTATTAAAGGCTTTTATGCGTGGCATAGGTGTTTATGGCGCAGAGATCAAGGTTGGGGGCTTCAGCGGATACCTCTGTGAACTCTTAGTTCTATACTATGGCTCCTTCATAAATGTTTTAAGGGCAGCGTCAGGCTGGCATAAAGGCGAGGTCATAGATATCGAGGGATACTATAAGAGCCCAAATGAGGCTAGAGAAGCATTCCAGAACGAGCCCCTCATAGTTATCGACCCAGTGGATAAGAAAAGAAACGTTGCCTCCGCAGTTAGACTTAACAGGCTAAGCGAGTTTATTCTGGCTTCAAGATTCTTCCTCAAAAAACCAGATATAAAATTTTTTGAGCCAAGAGCCATAGAGCCCTATCAGACTGACGACCTGCTTATGGCGATGAGAGAAAGGGGTTCAGCAATAATTTTCCTTAAGACAGGTGCAATAAGGGCCGTTCCAGACATACTCTGGGGCCAGCTTTTCAGATCGCAAAGGGCTCTAGTAAACCTGATCGAGCAGTTCGACTTTGATGTTCTTAGAAGCGAGGTCTGGAGCGACGAGAAGAGCGTGAACATATTTGTTTTTGAGCTGTCCTCCCGCTTCCTCCCACCTATTAAGAGGTATGTTGGGCCGCCAATAGATAAAACCAGCAACTGCGAAGAATTCTTAAGGAAGCATTTGGGTTCAGAAGAGGTTTTCTCTGGCCCAAGGCTTGAGGGAGATAGGCTGGTTATAGAGAAGCGTAGGCGCTACACAGATATAATTGAGCTCCTTAAAGATAATCTTGCCTCAGATGGCGGAAGGCGAATTGGTGTCGCAAGCCTTGTCGCCAAAGCCCTTTCGGAGTCCATGGAAATACTGATCAATGAGGAAATATTGAACTTTTATTCAACTAATAGCGATTTCGCTCGCTTCCTAACAGAGTATCTTATTGGTAGGCCGAGGTGGCTTCTCTAAGATAAGGTTAATGGTGCCACTAATGAGAATAATCGTCCCAGTCGAAAGTCTCCTCGACTCAAAATATGGGCAAATAATATGCTACCCAAAATGCGATCTAGAGATGCTTAGGAGAAGAGTCGAAGAAATTATTAAACTAGGTATAAGGACTATGCTTTTCATGGGAGATAAGACAATCGACGGGATCCCGGTTTTGGGTAAGGGATATGTGGGCATCGTTGTCGCAGCCCTCCTTAGGGAGAGACATGTTGTTGCTTTAAAGATTTTAAGGGCGGACGCTGAGCCTAAGAGGCTGCTTCATGAAGCCGAGATGCTCCGAATCGCCAATAGCGTTAACGTTGGGCCTAAGCTTTTAGGGTATAGTGAGAACTTCCTGGTGATGGAGTATATTGAGGGAAGTCTCCTCCCAAAATGGATTGAGGAGAGAGAAAAAGATGAGAAAAATGCTTGTAAGAGGCTCTGCACGGTGTTAAGGGATATTCTCGAGCAGTGCTGGAGACTTGACTCAATCGGATTAGATCATGGAGAGCTGAGCTGGGCGGATAAGCACATAATTGTTGACGCCCACGATAAACCATATATATTAGATTTTGAGACAGCAAGCAATAAAAGGAGGACTGCAAACGTAACATCCATAAGCCAATATCTATTTATCTGGGGTAGAATCGCGGAGAAAATTACCAAAAAGTTTACATATATAGATAGGGGCGAACTCATCCAGGCTTTAAGGGCATACAAGAGAGAGAAGACAAGAAAACAATTTGAAAATATATTAAGAATAACAGGCTTATTAACATGAGGCTGCTGATAACGCAAGAGGCTAATAATTAAGCCAACTATACACCATTCCAATAGAGGGAGGATCCTTAAAGAATTAAAAAATTATAAAGAAAAGTAAACATTAAAATTCATGGCACACAATATATCAGCGCAATAACCCATTTAGCGAACATCTCGGTTATAGAGCATGTCTCTTGGTTTATGAGGGAGTCTCCCTTACCTCACACTTAATCTGCTTCAATATTTCCTCAGCCTTAGCCGGGTCAACTTTTAACGTGTAGAGCATCCGAGGAGTCCTAATCTTCAACTTAACAATATTCTCCTTTTTTAACCTCTTCACTACACAATACTCCGCCTTCTCAGACAATTCTATAAATTTCTTGGCATCGAAGATCTCAGCTGGCATACACTAAACACCATTTCTAGCAGCGTTACGAAAAGAAAGATAACTATCTTGAATAAATACTTTTGGGTCAACATTTACTCTCGCGATTCAATATAGCCTTAACTATCTCCTTATAAAGGCGCATGTCCGAGACATTTACTACTGGTATCTGCGCCCCCTTCTCGATCTCTAGAATCCTATTATATTTTGGAAAGATCGCATAGCAGAGCTGGCTTATATAGAATTCACCCCTCTCAATCTCACGCTCAATAGACTTATCATAAACCTCTAAGCACATAAGGAAGCCATCGGCCCAAAACAGCCTATTCGTGCCAAATGTTATAGCGCAAAAACCGAGGTTCTCAGGCTCACGCCTATCAAGACCCAAAATAATTACCTTTCTCGTTGGCTTAATATCAACCTCCAACACTCACCACTCACAGATATAACTTTGACCCTCCAAGATAAATAATAAGATTATTATCTCGCCCATTTAAAAGATTAAATTGTCTAAAATAGGGTTGTCTCAACAATCCTACTTTTTATAGTTTTCAGGAGATTTCTTGATGAATTCTCTACCTCTCTAAGACACTAAATTTTTGAGCACGACAGCTTAATATCCCCAGAAGTATACTTGTTGTTGCAAGGTCTAGAATGAGCACAATTTATCTCCAGTTTAATGGACTTACATCATAAGTCTACAAGTTCACTAGGGGCTGACTTGGTTGAAGTTAAGAGGAGACTCATTGAGAATTGCAGAAAGGCTAATATTAATGCGTGGTTCTAGTTTGCACGCTCATAGGGGGTTAATGACGGCTAAGCCAGCGAAATAATAAGATTCGCTACGGAAAACTTTGATGTTATCCACTACGTGAACTTCCTTGTCCGATTAAGTTTACTTGGTCATAGGGGCGCTTGTCTTTGAAGAATATGCAGAGCGCCCTTTCGAGCGGCCAATAGGTGTCCATCTTTAATGGAGTTTCAAAGTATACTCCGCTCTGCTGTATGGCCGCCCCCTCTAGTGGGAGGAGTCTCACGATAGAGTCAACCATTTGGGGAAAGTATCCTCATTAGAACCCCGTACCTCACCAAGCTCTCAACAGTCATCTTTCTAGCATCCTAGATATGTTCATATCTCTCAAAAAATAAACAGTTTGATATTACTTTACGCGGCCACTGGCTTATAGATCTTTAGGTGTCTGCCGCTTGAGACGAAAGTGATCACTCCTTGCCTCTGAAGTTCCTCAAGGAGGTCTTTTGCGACGCTTAAGCGTAGGTTAAAGCGTGAAGCAACTGTATATGGTGTTAAAACCTTCATCTTCTGTATCTCCTTTATAACCTTCTCATCCCTTGGGTTTGGCATGATCACGCTAGCGGGCTTCTTCTCCACTTTTGCTGGTGCTTTAGCCTTAGTTTCCTTCGCACCCTCCTCTTTAACAGTCTCCCTCATCTGGGCTTTCAAAGCCTGTGATATCGTCGGCTTCTTTTTCCCACCCAATTACGCCACCCCCATGTGTTTTCCCATAAAAAGAAATATTATATGGGTTATAAGTTTCTTTTCTTTAAATAACTGTGCTTATCTCGGCTTTTGTCTCATCCTTCACTCTTCAATGGATATCCCAAGAGCCTTCTCTATTAGAGGTCCATGTATGGAGTTCATCATGCAGAATGGAATTATGCGCCCCGTCTGGAAGGGCATAATGTATAACACAACGCTGAACCCTCTCGAGATCAAAGTTGTACGGATCCATGAAGAGCATGGCTGAAATAAGTATCATTTTTCTATGCATGCTGCCCCCTAATGCTTAAATCAAAGTGCTGTAAAATATATAATTAAACCCGTCAGTTCACTAACTAATTGGGTACAAATGGTCTTTCCCACTTTTAAGTTTAGAATGCGATACTGAGCAACCATGCCTTATTCTTTGGCACAAAATTATGGATTTATCTTGTTGGTGGTGTTAAAAAAATAAAGATTCTATAAGAACTAATAGGTTTAAGCGAAACTCTACTTGTATTTTAGTATTTATTAATATATAACCTATCGTCCACGTAATCGTTTAGCTTCCTCTGGCGTATAGGGTTGTCGTTCTTTGTGTGATGGAACTTGATGACCAACACCAGTATATACTGGTGAAAAGAGTATGTGCCCCCATAGAAAAGGTTTGTTAACTCTCTTTATGATGATAGGGCCATGTGGCAGTCTCTTCGGAACATATATAATAGATGTGTAGTTAATAATATGCTTTTCTTGTTCTTCACCTAAATATACTTCGATCTCAGCATCAAAATCAAAGAAGTTCGCTGGGTTACTCCCCCAAATAAACAGAAGCTCGTCAACCTCGTGCCAATGGGGCCTGTCTACCATTGTAAATGGTTCCGTAATATAAATGAGCTGGAAGTCCGCCGGGAAGCCTGGAAATTTTACGAAACATTCTTCATGACCGCAGGCATGTAGACTTGGATACCCTCGAATTTTCTCTAAAGGCTCCTTTAAAATGTACTTCCCATATTTCGTTTCGCTCAAAGCACAACACCCATTTAATAATATTTTATAATTCTTGCTATATAAAATTTTAGGAAAAACGATTGAGAAACCCTTTTTAGATTGTCATAAAACGGCAATTTCTAAATAAATTTAGAAAAATATGAAATTCTCGGTCATAAAAGTGAATTCTACAATCAAAATGCTTATATTTATTTAGGATATTAATGTAACGAATAGAGGGGAAGTTAGGAATATTGGAAGAAAATGGTGATAGTAAATGCTGTAGGAACGTTCACTGATGTCGCGGACATCTTTATAATGATGTTCTTGATAGCTTTGTTGATTCCCGTGTGGGGGATTGGACCAGCAGATATAGCATTAATACCTCTAATAGGAACGCCAGTAGGGATAATATCTACACTTGCAGCCGGAGTATTACTTGATACTTTAGGGAGAAAGAAAACATGGGTTATAGGAAACCTAGGTGCCGGGATCTTCTCTCTACTAATGGCTATATCACAGAACTGGATTCAGTTCGTTGTTCTCAATGCTCTTCGATCAGCGATTAACATGCTAGCTATCCAAGGAGTTTATGTAATCATCGCCGAAGAAGCTCCTGCTGACAGAAGATCCTTTGTCGATGCGCTGGCCACGTCGCTACCAGGATTATTCGCTCAGGTTGGTCTTGGAGCTTTAGTAGCGCTTGGAATTTTATGGAGATTTCTATTAGTGTTCGTAGGTATTGCTAATTTAGTGGCAGTAGTTCTAGGTATACTTATTTTGAGGGAGCCACCTATATGGCTGGAGAGGAGAAAGCTTAGAAAGGAAGGAGAGAAGGGAGGTTGGGCTAAGAACATTAAATTGCTTCTTGATAAAAGGTATAGAGGCGTATATTGGTCAGCAGTGATAGTCGCTGTTCTTATAGGATTCCGTGCAGCTTTTCATGTACCCTACTCAGATTATGGCTCTTGGTTTATGGTTACAATACTCGGATTTGGCCCCATCATCGGCTACTGGGGAATGCTTTCAGGAGTATTTGACACCATAGTAAGGCATTATATAGGATGGTTAGCCGATAAACTTGGCAGATTAAAATCCGGGTTAATCTTTGTGATCTTAGCAATAATTTCCAGCCAAATCATGTGGAGACTGCCATACTTTATTCCAGTCGGCCCGCATTTAGCTCTAATAATTCCTTGGGTCATCTGCTATTATATATATAACCATGTCGGGCATACCGATCTGGGTTGGTTTATGATGATTGGCGAAAGTATACCAACACCCATTAGAGCCGTTGGAATGACCCTTCAATCGGTCATTAGGAGTCTCCTGTTATTAGCGCTCTCCCCGGCAGTAGGTTTCATAGTTGCAGGTCTGCCATCTCCAATAGAACTATTCTGCTGGTATCAGCTTGCAATTGGTGTGATTGCGTTAATTATAATAGTGCTTGCAATGAAAAAAGGATACGAAACGGCTGGAAAAGAGCTAGAGTAATTCTTACCTATAGATGCAACATTGACATTTTAGAGTTACTAAAAGATTAGGTAGTCTCAATATCCTTAGTTCTTACCTTAGAGGTAAACTAGCGAGGTAAAGGGAGATTTAATTAATAATAAAAAAGGGAATAAAAACTCTTAGAATTCAAGCGATACTCCCTTTGTTTCGTAGCCCAGTCTCCTGCCCGCAATCATTGCAATCATTAGTATTACGAAGCCAATCACTGCAATAATTGAGTATCCGTTTGCAATGCCGAGGGCTAAGGCTACGAACCCAGATATCGATTGTATGGCGGTAGTTGCTAAAGTGCCAATAAGCGCATTGTAGCTCATAGCTGTTGATCTTAGTCCTGTTGGGAATAGCTCACCCGCCCAATATCGAATGAAGTCACTCATAACCATTGAAAAGCCTATTAAATCGGCCACTATGAAGAAGAGTATAATCATTGGAAGTGAGCCTACTGGAAAGATGGCATATGCATATAGCATTAATAGATTACATATTAAGCAAATTATTGCTGCAACTGGTATAGCCGTTAAGCGCCCAGCCTTATCAGCGTAACGCCCCCAGAAGTACCTGCCAACTAAGTCCACAGGCCCCTCAGACCATCCCACTATGCCCGCAATGGCGATTGTGATCCCTAAAAATTGTGTTCCGTAGTAGGTCCGAAGGTACATAGGTAATGATATGGCGGAGAACCCTACTACTGCAATTATCGTCATGATAAAGCGGATAACATACTGTTTTTGGAGAAATGTTCTAAATGGAACTTTGCTTTCCTTAAGCTCTCCGAGTTCGATGAGCTTTGCGCGCTTCTCCCATAATGGAGACTCGTATAGAAAGATGAAACCTAGCACTCCAATGATTATATTCCAGCCTGCCATTAGATAGCAAATGAAATACCATGGCAGCCAGGGGTACCATGCTGTAAGAATCGGAATAGCATTTATTATAGATAGGCCCACCAGGGCACCTAGCCCAGAAAACGTTGCAAGAAATTTCCCTCTAACCTCGCTAGGAACAATTTCGGCCAAGAGGGGGTAGGATGTAGCTGTCCCAAATGCAGTAATGAAGCCCTTTATAACCCTGAAGCTAAAGAGCGCGACCCAGTCACGTGAGAAGGACATAAAGAACCATAGTAGCCCAGCTAAAATATTCTGAATACACCATATCCTTTTCCGTCCAAAATAATCGACGATAGGTCCTGCAACTAATAAACCAGCAATACTGCCCCATCCAAATGCACCTAAAATGAGACCAACCTCTACGGGACCTAACCCCATAGCTTTCACAACCATCGCTATTGCAAATGATATTGCTATCATGTCAGATATGTCGCTGCTCATACCAATTGTAGTTACAACCCCAGCTATTTTCCAGCGTTTCATCCATCTCCCCTAAAAACTATATTATAAAATTTTTAATTTTTAAATTTAACGTGTCCTCTTTGACTATTATGCCTTGTTTTTACTTATTTCACCTTTATGTTGTCTCTCACTATAGCATACAAATTCGTTCTTTCCATCCTTAAAGCAGTTCATTGATATAGAAAATGGATTGCCATAAATCAAAACTATAATATTTTCCTTGAGATAATAGAGTTATTGTGAAATCCTAATGATCAAAATCTTTGCTCCCGTGGATAAGGCTGAGGAAGTGGATAAATTAATTGACGCTGGGGCAGATGAGCTTTACTGTGGTCTAGTGCCCCTCGAATGGCTGCATAAATATACCGCTCTAGTAGCCTTAACTAGGAGACCCGCTCTCTCAGCTAACTTCAGATCTTTTGAGGATTTAGAGGAATGTGTAAAAAGGGCCCATTCACGTAAGAGAAAGGTGTCCTTAACAATAAATGAGCATTATTATAGAGCAGAGCAGTATGATCTACTCTTAAAGATTATAGAGAGGGCAGCTAACCTTGGCGTAGATTACTTTATTATATCTGATTTAGGCCTCTTATTAACTCTGCGGAAGATGGATATAGGAGTTAAGATGCATATGAGCATCGGAGGAATGGCGCTCAACTCTGAGACAGTAAAGTTTTACCAAGAGTTAGGGGTGTCAAGGGTGCAGCTTCCTCGAGATCTAACAATAGAAGAAATAAGGAGCATTCGCAGGGACGTTTCTGGTATTGAGCTGGGCGCCTTTATATTAAATTCAAAGTGCGCAAATATTGATGGGTTCTGCACCTTCCTCCATTTTCCTCCCTCAGGCCCATTATATAATAACGCATGCATGCTGCCCTACGAAGTCTTCGTAGACTCCGATGAAGAAGACGAAAAAAAGATCATTGCTGGAGTTAGAAATAAGGTTTGGGAGAGGTTTCACATTGATGATAGGCCCTGCGGCGCATGCGCACTTTATGAGTTCAATGAGATGGGCTTAGACTTCGTAAAGATTGTAGGACGGGGCTACCCCATTTTAAAGAAGGTTTTAGACGTAACCTTCATCCGCACGCTACTGGATTACCTAAACACAAAGAGGGTTTTGAGGGAGGATTTTAGACTCTTCGCTAAGAAACTCTACGCTCGCACCTATAATCGCACGTGTAGAACGATCATGTGCTACTACCCCGAGGTGATGTTGGAATGGAGCAAGCAGTATATATAACGAGGATTGAGGATTTAACACGAATAAACATCAATTCCTACTCGAGACTCTATTTTGGCCATGAATTTTGTGAGCGGCTTTTACCCAGTCTCGAGAAATTAGAGGAGGCCCTTAAGTTTGCATTAAAGAATAATTTTCATTTCACATTTTTGACGCCTTATGTGACTAATGAGGGGATAAAGAAGGTAAATATTTTACTTGACTTCTTAGCGAGGGAGGCGCCTCAGAGTGAGGTAGTCTTTAACGATTATGGGGTCTTTCGGTTACTGCGAAACAATTATAGTGTATTAAAGCCAGTTATGGGGCGGCTGTTAAATAGGATGAAGAGAGATCCAAGAATTATAAATATATATCAATTATTACCTGAAAGTGCGAGAAGATATTTTAAGGGGTTCAGCCTTGACGTCCCTGCGTTTCGTGATTTTCTTCTAAAAAATGACGTTACTCGGGTTGAGTTAGATAATGTGTTTCAAGGCATTGATTTAAATATATCTTTTCTCGGCTTTTCCGCATCACTCTATATACCATACGCCTATATTACGACGACGCGGGCATGTTTGGCAATAAACTGTGACGTACATGGAATGGAGGACATCGTTGGCATATTTCCTTGTAAAAAAGAGTGCCAGAAATATACATTCTATTTAAGAAGTAGAGCTATGCCTGTGATGCTTATACGAAAGGGGAATACGAT